>VAPL010829227.1_pt1 | contig 42915 bp, 32 predicted proteins | sample 3395061 | NCBI WGS metagenome assembly VAPL01 (sample SAMN08290444, study PRJNA428436) | hydrothermal vent metagenome | isolation source: Deep-sea hydrothermal vent chimney 2 | place: Pacific Ocean: Juan De Fuca Ridge | depth 2182 m m | reverse complement strand
CCTCCGGCTAAAGTGCCTTTTCAATTTCTGACTTTAAATTCAAATTGCAACGCAATTGATGCGGGACTTGCACTTGATAACATTAATGACCAATACTTAGGAAGCGCTCCCGATCTTGGAGTTTATGAATACGACGCCGAATTACCTCAATACGGACCAAGAGATAGAGATGAAGTAATAGTATCATTAAATGATTTTGTAAATAATATTGATATTAAAATATTTCCTAATCCAGGTAAAGAAATTATCAATATTGACTTTGGGGATACATCTTCGGGCCTTATCTGGAAATATAAGTTAATCGATGTAAGCGGAAGAATTTTTATTTCAGGCGATGTTCAAAATAATAAGATTCCGCTTAATTCCATTTCATCCGGTTTGTATTTTTTAATATTAACCAATGACCATAAAACATCCATCTCTAAAAAAATAATGCTTTTCAGGTAGAAATAATTATAGATAATATTGGTGCTTCTAAAAATTGCTTACGGTTTCTGGCTTGCCGTCTGGTTCAAGGTTACAACACAATGAACGTGGTCAGACGAAAACTCCCACGTAGCTTGAGAAGCATCCCTGTTAAACAAAAAAAAGATTCTATTATCTCAAATCAACGACTTCTACATCGGGATATTCTGATTCGTTGAACTGAAAAAACGAGTCTTCGGCAGTGAATTTTGGATCAAAACCTGAAATCGTATAAGAAAAAACATTTCCTCCACGATCATACATTTCCCAGCTATGAATGGTGTAATCTACCTGGTCAATATTTAATATAATCCTATAAAAAATCTTGTCGGAGTCCTTGGGGTTTTTGGGCTGCAATTCCACCACATCAAAATTTCTACTGCCTACTTTTTTCATTTCCATCCATCGGTATCGATATCCTTTTTTATAGGCTGAATAAATATTATTTGGTGAGAGGTCCCCTTCATTGGGCATATAATAATCTACATTCACTTCATTAGCATCCATGAGAAAAGTCCAGATTGTTTTACCATCATTGAAAATTTCCTGGTCGCTCATAAATAGTACATATTTTTCACCTTTGACCATAATTTCACCACTAAACTCTTCATCAATATTTTCTGTTTTGTTTCGTAGCCTATAAACAAAATTGGTTTTGTAAGATGGAATACTTGAATACTTATTGCTCATCTTATCTAATATTTCCTGGGCTTTTTGATCATCTTGACCAAAAGCCAATCCAACAAAACATAACAGTACTATTACTAATCCTAACTTTTTCATTATAATTATTTGACTTTAAAATCTAACCTTAACAATTTACAGATATTATCAATGATTCAATTATATCTATATTAATTTTTTCTTGGGTTACCCAAATTAATTTTTTTCTTCTATTTCATTCAATAATTGCTCCAAAGAATATTCATCTTGCACCAATACAACTCTGGCTTTGCTCCCCTCAAATGGTCCAACAATTCCTGCTGCTTCCAATTGATCTATCAATCTGCCGGCGCGATTGTATCCAAGTTTAAGTTTTCTTTGTATCAGAGAAGTACTCCCTTGTTGATGCCTCACAATTAATCTTGCGGCTTCATCAAACATTTTATCCCTATCAGCCAGATCTGCAGCACCTGGAGATTCTGTATCTTCACCAACAAATTCCGGAAGCAAATAAGCCGACTCATAACCTCGCTGCGCCCCAATGAAGTCACATATTTTATCGATTTCTGATGTGTCGACAAAAGGACCTTGAAGCCTAACTAATTCCGAACCGTGAGAATATAACATATCTCCAAGACCAACAAGTTGCTCCGCCCCGCCTGCATCTAAAATTGTTCGGCTATCAATTTTGGACGTTACTCTGAAAGAAAGTCGTGCAGGAAAATTAGCTTTTATGATTCCTGTAATTACATTGACAGATGGTCTTTGAGTTGCCAGAACTAAATGAATTCCTGTCGCCCTGGACACAGCAGCTAAACGCGCAATTGGCATTTCTACTTCCTTGCCGGCAGTTACCATCAAATCAGCGAGTTCATCAATAATCAATACAATGTACGGTAAATATCTGTGCCCTTTTTCTGGATTTAAAAGCCTTTTGACGAACTTATGGTTATATTCTTTTATATTTCTACATCCACCACTTTTCAATAGCAACAATCGGTTGTCCATTTCAATACAAAGTGAATTGAGTGTATAAATAACTCTTTTGCTATCAGTAATTATGGGTTCTTCGCTATCTGGCAACATGGCCAAATAATGCCTTTCTATTTTATTAAATAATGTAAGCTCTACTCTCTTTGGATCGACCATCACAAATTTGAGCTGCGAAGGGTGCAGTTTGTACAGCAATGATGCTATAAGCAGATTTAGTCCAACAGACTTTCCCTGGCCTGTTGCGCCGGCCATGAGAAGGTGCGGCATTTTTGCCAAATCAGCAATATAAACTTCATTAGAAATCGTTTTTCCTAAAATGACCGGAAGGTCGTGCTTTGCATTTTTATATTTTTCGGTTGCTAATACTGAACGAGCAGAAACCATTTCACGGTTTTTATTGGGAACTTCTATACCTATTGTTCCTTTTCCCGGGATTGGTGCTATTATTCTAATGCCTAGTGCAGCAAGATTTAGCGCAATATCATCTTCCAGATTTTTGATCTTGGAAATTTTCACACCTGCTTCCGGAACAATTTCATACAAAGTTACTGTAGGACCAATTGTGGCTTTTATACTACTAATCCCAATTTTGAAATTGATGAGCGTCTCGACAATTTTATCTTTATTTTGCTCAAGTTCTTCCTTAGATACTTGTACATTGTTATTGTTATATTCATCCAACAACGATAGATCAGGAAACTGGTAAGATCCTAAATCGAGGGTAGGATCAAAATTATCCAAACTTTCTACTGCTTTTTCTCCATCACTTTTTTCTTCAATTTCAAATGGTAATTTATCTTCTAATTTGTCACTGTCAGTCTCACTAATTATTTCTTCATTCTCTATCGACAACTCCAGATCGTTATCTGCGGGTGTCGTCTCTTTTTTCGTTCCATCAACAACCCAACTTTCTGTCTCAATTGGTTTAGAAATTTCCTGGTCCACATGGTCTATACTTTCATCAACTATTTTTTCATCCTGTTGCATTGTTGTAATCTCTCCATCCTCTGTTTTAGCTGTAAACATTTCATTTCCAATAAAACTGGTAATATTGAAAAAGTATATTACAAAGACCAGGAACAAAAAAATCAGCAATACATAAGTCCCCCATCCCATTAATCCATGTAATATGATGGCGATTTCGAAGCCGATTCCTCCAGTAATATAACTTAATTGTATTGGGTTATTTTCATCTAAGGTAATATAGCCAAATAGCGTACTCAGCCAGAAGACAAAAAACAATATGAATTGAAAAGATCTTTTTATAGAAAGGGGCTGCTTATTAAAAAGGATATATGTGCCAATTAGAAAAAGAAATGGGGGGATTAAAAAAGAGGCAATGCCAAACCATTTATAAATAAAATAATGACTGGAAATAGCTCCCAGCAATCCAAACCAATTATTGTAATCAATTCCGGATTCTATTTTCCATATGGATAAATAAGCTTCAACAGCACTTTGATCTGCCTTGCCAGAAAACAAATAGGAAATAAATGCTGTGATCAGAAAAAATGATATAGCAAGGAAAAATAAGCCAACCGTCAAATGCAATCGCTTATCTTTAAAGAAGCCAAACTTGAGAGATAGCTTTTTCTTCTCCTTTTTCTTCTTTTTAAAAGTATTAGACTTGTAAGTATTTTTACCCATTTAAATTTTCAAACCACAAAACTAATGAAATGAAGAACATTTTAAACCCATAAATTTGGGAAATAATAGTTAATCCAATTAAAAAGATAAAAATTGAGGAGTTGATCTTGTTCGTGAAATCAAAATCCCAAATTATTGGATATTTTATACGCCTCCCCTAATTCTCCAAGATTTCTTAGTTGGTAACGTTTAACGATGTTAAAATTGATTTATTGATTTTTTTAATAAGACCTGGGCCCTGATAAATGAAGCCAGTATATAACTGTACCAGATTTGCCCCGGCTGCAATCTTTTTTAATGCATCTTCGGGAGAATTAATTCCACCAACTCCAATTATGGCAAAGGGAACTTTTGCATTTTTCTTCAGATAGCTGATTACTTGTGTCGATCTGTCCTTTACAGGTTGTCCACTTAACCCGCCATTGCCAATTTGCACTAAGGTTGTAGTATCTGTTATTAAGTTTTCTCGAGATATAGTAGTATTGGTAGCCACAACTCCAGCCAAATTTACCTCATCAATAATCTCAATAATCTCATCTAATTGTTTGTTTGATAAGTCCGGTGCAATTTTTAATAATATGGGTTTAGGATTATTTTTGTTATTATTTCTTATCTGCAATCTCCGCAACAATTGTTTTAAAGGTTCTTTTTCTTGCAATTCTCTCAAATTGGGAGTATTTGGCGAGCTGACATTAACGGTAAAGTAATCTACATGGTCATACAATACCTCAAAACATTTCTCATAATCCCTACTGGCTTCCTCATTTGGTGTTGCTTTGTTTTTACCTATGTTTCCACCTATTATCACTTGAGATTTACTTTTCTTTAGCATTTTCAAAGCATGCTCTACACCTTGATTATTAAATCCCATTCGATTTATAAGTGCTCTGTCTTCCTTTAATCGAAACAATCGAGGTTTTGGATTGCCAGGCTGGCCTATTGGAGTTACAGTTCCTATTTCAATAAATCCAAATCCCAAGGCCGCAAATTCATCAATGAACTGTGCTTCCTTGTCAAATCCGGCAGCTAGCCCTACCGGATTTTTAAATTTTATTCCAAATACCTCTCGCTCCAATTTTATGTGGCTATACGCAAACAATAAACTGAGCAAAGCCTTTCCACCTGGAATTTTACATATTATTTTCAGTAATGTAGTAGTAAAATAATGTGCCTGCTCTGGTTTGAGCATAAAAAGTATGGGTCTGAAAAATAGCTTGTACAATATATTTTAGTTTTAAATTAAATCAATTCTCTTAGAAATTATGTCATTTACTTTTATAGTGAACTTGATTGGCGTCATTGTCCTCCAATTATTAATATTTAGTTTTCCTCCAAGGTTAATATAGTTGTCAATATCAAAGCTCCTCCATTCATTAGTTACAAACTCATGAAAGTTTATTGCGGCAATCCATCCATCTTCTACATCGTCAAACCATTCTTCATAGTAGCAATCGTCTGAGCCATGGAAATTATATACATTTTCTCCAATTAAAATGAATTTATTCACACCATTATTATTGAGAGGATCGATCACATTCCTCTTCAGGTACATAATATCATTTGAGATGGCATCATTCCATTCACCAATAAGCTCAATTACTGCATACCCTAGTTTATACTCGACAAATAATAATTTTATGTATAGTGTTTCGGAGCCAATAAAATCCCAGGCCGGATCAATAAAATAATTATATATGGCATCTTGATAAAGGTTATAGTTGTACTGTTTGCCAAAAAATGGTGAGTATTCGTCCTTAGAGGAATCATAATATTTAAGCCATGAATAATATGGTACTATCTCATGCAAAACTTGCCCCGTTTTATTTTAGTATTCCAACAATCTTGAATTTTTCAAATACGCGCTCATTATGTGGTGCATCTTCTAGTTCATCAGTTAAGTCTTGTCCTGCCCAGTGTTCATAATGACGACCATTTGCCCACATTTTAGAGTTGGTCAACTCATATATATACCCTTTGTATCCACACCAAATTTCTTTTTTGTCTTGCCCATTATACAGTGATAATTGTGATTTTGAATATATATTGAGCTGTATATTTTTCATTATGTAAAAGTCATAAGAATTTTATTAGAATTTAAATATTATAGCCGAAAGATTATTTTTTTTAATAGGAATAGATATGTATGATTTTTAAGAACTTAGGTTGTTTTACGCTTATTTTTAAATAGTTATTTTTTGGTATTCAATAATAAATGTGAGATAATTGGATTCGATTTTACGCGCAATGATAATTATACAATATTTAGAAAAAATTGTATTTTATTTTGATAATCATTATTAATTATAAATAATTATCATTTATCTTTGTGGCATAATTTTTATTATTTATAGATTTTAATGGGCATACTTATACCTTTATTCATAGTAATAATTTGTTGTATTGTAATTTGGAGAGCAAGTGATGGTTTTACTGTTGCATCAGATTATATCGGTCGAAATTTATCTGAAGGTGTAAGAGGAGCAACCATCAATGCAATAGGGAGTTCACTTCCTGAACTCTTTACTACTTTTTTCTTTTTGTTTTACCTAAAAGACGTTGATGGATTTTCTGGAGGTATAGGTACAACTGCCGGTAGTGCTATTTTTAATGGCATGATTATTCCAGCCTTTGTCATTCTAGTTGTCATTCTTACTGGTTTGGCAAAGAACATTACCGTTTCGCAAAAAGTACTTTTTCGAGATGGGCTTTCCCTTATTATAGCAGAACTTCTATTTATCATTATCATAAGCGGTAATGCCCTTTATTGGTGGCACGGTTTATTTTTAATGGTCATTTACTTCATTTATTTGACATATATGCTCAAATCGATGAAAAGACCTTCTCCTGAAAGCCAACAGCAAAGTTCTCCTCAGATTAAAATTCATGAAGAAAGGAAAAGTACTTTTCATTATCTCATCACTTTTGATCTTGAGCCTATTTTTATTGGGCAGAATAAGATATCTAATAAAACAGCATGGCCATTATTGGTATTTTCAACTTTCACTATTGCATTTACCTGTCTTCTTTTGGTTCAGGCTTGTGAGTGGATTGGAAGTGCTGAGTACACAGTGCCATTTTTAGGGACTTATGAAGGGCTTAATATTCCTATTGTTTTTGTAGCTGTAATTTTAGCATCGGCAGCATCAAGTGTTCCTGATACTATCATTTCAATGAATGATGCCAAAAAAGGCAACTATGATGATGCAATTTCCAATGCATTGGGGAGCAATATTTTTGATATTTGTTTTGCTCTCGGATTCCCTTTATTTCTATATACGATAATTTATGGTCCGATAATTATGAACGGAGATACTATCGTACAAAGTTCGGAACTAAGGATGCTCTTGCTTATTCTAACAGTATTGGCCTTCGGAGTTTATACCTATCGCAAAATAATCAATCGAGTCCAAGCATATTTACTTTTAGGAATTTATGGAATTTTTACGCTTTACGTGGTTGGTAGAGGAGCAGACAATCCTGTTACCAATGAAATTTCTATTTTCTTAAGAGAGTTAGTTTCTTATATTGATATTTATTGAAATTTAAAATTTTATTACAATGACTTTATCTCTAAAAAGTATGGTCGTATCGTATAGCTTTTATATTATTCTGATTAATTTATGTGATGATTTATTAAAAATTTTTCGATTAATATATAGAAACACATATTTGAAATCTTAAAAACAGTAACTTTTATTGAGACTATTTGTACCCTTAAATGACATAAAATCATGGAAAGTATTATGTATTTATTCCCAATCACTGGCGTAATTGCCCTATTATATGTTGTGTGGAGATCGTCTTGGATTTCTAAACAAGAAGTAGGTACTGATAAAATGGCTGAAATTGCCGGCCATATTTCCAGAGGAGCCATGGCATTCCTTAAGGCAGAATACAAAGTGCTATTGATATTTGTAATTGCCTTGGGTGTAATTCTATTATTTAAAGGATATACTGATGAAAGTTCACATCCATTAATCGCCTTATCTTTTGTTGTAGGGGCATTTTGCTCTGCATTTGCTGGATATTTGGGAATGAGGGTGGCGACTAAGGCAAATGTAAGAACTACCAATGCCGCAAGAACTTCACTAGGCAAGGCACTTGAAGTAGCCTTTATTGGAGGATCTGTAATGGGTCTTGGGGTAGTTGGTCTTGGTGTTTTGGGACTAAGTCTTCTATTTATATTATACACATATCTATTCGGAGTCGATTTTGATAGTATTACTAAAGTAATAAACGTACTGGCAGGATTTTCTTTGGGAGCATCTTCTATCGCATTTTTTGCACGAGTCGGCGGAGGTATATATACTAAAGCAGCTGATGTTGGTGCAGATCTCGTCGGGAAAGTTGAAGCTGGAATCCCAGAGGATCATCCACTAAATCCTGCTACGATTGCAGATAATGTTGGCGATAATGTTGGTGATGTTGCCGGAATGGGAGCAGATCTCTTCGAGTCGTATGTTGGTTCTATCGTTGGTACCATGGTTCTCGGGGCAGTTTTTGTCGTATTGCCTGAGTTCTCAGAGAACTTCAATGGCTTGGGAGCTGTACTGTTGCCACTTGCACTTGCATCGGCAGGCATATTGGTATCCATTGTGGGCACCTTTCTTGTAAAAGTGAAAGAAGGAGGAAGCCCGCAATCAGCCCTGAATTTGGGGGAAATAGTGTCTTCAGTATTAATGATAGTAGTTTCGCTTGCAATAATCCTATTCATGCTTCCAGAAAGTTGGACTTATAACGGACAAACCTACTATGCTATGGGCGTTTTTTGGGCAACAATTGCTGGATTAAGTGCAGGGTTGGGCATAGGAAAGATCACAGAATATTATACTGGATCAGACACCAAACCCGTACTTTCCATTGCAAGACAATCTCTTACTGGTAGCGCAACAAACATTATATCCGGACTTAGTGTAGGCATGATGTCCACTGCTATTCCAATAATCTTAATTTCCATTGCTATCTTGGTTTCATATCATTTTGCTGGATTATATGGTATAGCGATTGCTGCAGTTGGCATGCTGGCAAATACCGGCATCCAGTTGGCAGTTGATGCTTATGGTCCCATTTCAGATAATGCAGGTGGGATTGCAGAAATGAGTGAACTCCCAAAAGAAGTAAGACAAAGAACTGACAAACTCGATGCTGTTGGCAATACAACTGCCGCCATCGGTAAAGGATTTGCAATCGGCTCTGCGGCATTAACTGCTTTGGCTCTATTTGCTGCTTACACACAACAAGCCAATGTGAGTTCTATTGATATTTCAAAACCGGTAGTAATGGTCGGTTTACTTGTTGGGGCAATGTTGCCTTTTGTCTTTTCTGCATTGGCCATGAAGGCTGTTGGAAAAGCAGCAATGGCGATGATTCAGGAAGTAAGAAGACAATTTAAAGAAATCCCTGCTTTGAAAAATGCACTGGTAATCATGCGAAAATATGATTCGGACATGGATAAGGCAACGGATGAAGAAAGGGAAATATTTCGCAAGGCAGACGGGAAAGCCGAGTATGGTAAATGTGTAGAGATTTCTACAAAAGCGTCGATCAAAGAAATGGTTCTTCCAGGAATCCTTGCTGTTTCTACTCCGGTATTAGTTGGATTTATAGGTGGAGCAGAAATGTTAGGCGGGTTATTGGCTGGCGTTACATCTTCTGGGGTTTTGATGGCAATTTTCCAATCAAACTCAGGAGGAGCATGGGACAATGCAAAAAAACTATTTGAAGAAGGCGTGGAAATTGATGGTAAAATGTACTACAAAGGTTCTGAACCACACAAAGCTGCCATAGTTGGCGATACAGTTGGCGATCCTTTTAAAGACACATCAGGACCTTCATTAAATATACTTCTAAAATTAATGTCTGTTGTAGCACTGGTAATTGCACCATCTATAGCTCAACCGGTAGATTCAAATGAGGCCAAAGCAAATGATAATATCGAAAAAGTAATTATCATGGATTCACCAGCAGATTTTGCAGATGTTCAGCGCAATTCTTCTGACGTTCCTGAGGACAACTCTCCTTCTGATAATTCAAAAGTTATTGGTTTCAATAACGTAAATTCAAATGACCAAAGTGTTTTGGGAATTGAGTCTTTAGAATTGAAAGAGCCAGATATTTAGAAAACACTTTATAGACATACTACATTTAGCATGATAAAAAAAGCGGGACTTCCTCCCGCTTTTTTTTATTTTAAAAATCTTAAACCCTCAAATTGACCTTTCCAATTCTTAGCCTTATTTTTGCACTCTCTTAAAATAAAGGCTAAATGAATAAATCAGTAATAATATTTTGCGCTTCAGATTTGGGTAAAGCGGCATTAGAAATTTTCAAAAGCAATAAAGTGATGGTTTATGGTTTTTTAGATGACGATAAAAAACTTCATGGATCGGAAATTGAAGATACTACGATACTTGGTAGTATTGATAACAATGATTATCTAAAGATTATTGGAAAAGATTGTGATGTATTTATCGCTTCAGATGATAATGCCTGGAAGGCCACAATGATTAAGTCAATAAGGGAAAATCAAAAAACGATCCCAATTAATGCAGTTCATTCTGATGCGAAAATTGCAGAATCAGCAACTTTGTGTCATGGCACATTTATCAATAATGGAACAGTAGTTGGCGCGCATACCGAAATAGGAAATCATTGTATGATCCATTCAGGAGCAATAATTGATTATAATGTAAAAATTGGTGATTTTGTCCAAATCGGAGCAGGAAGCATCATCAATTCAGGCGTTCAAATTGCCGACGGGGCTTTCGTAGGTAGTGGAGTGACAATAGTCAGTGGCGTAGTTGTTGGGGAAGGGGCAAGGATTGGAGCAGGATCTGTTGTGATTGCAGATGTGAAGAAAAATAAAACTGTGTTTGGGAATCCAGCCGTGGCAATTAAGTAACACATACACAGTTGTTGGATGCCGTACGTTGAACGGCACACAACACGCTGTAAATTTCATAAACAAGTGACAGAATTTTACAGCTATCATTAGCTATATAGTAATACTATCTTCTCTGAATGCTTTCAGAGTTAATGCTGTAAGACTTAGAAAATATTAAAAAACAAATTGATGAAGGACTACTTAATCGTACTTTACTATTGCTATACTAAAATTGAAGATCCTGAATCATTCAAATTAGAGCACCATTTTTATTGTATAGAAAACAATTTAAAGGGAAGAATTATAATTGCCAAAGAGGGAATTAACGGTACAATTTCAGGTCTCAGAAAAGATTGCGAAAAGTACATGAAGGACTTGAAAACTGATGAGCGATTTTCCAAAACTGAATTTAAAGTTGAGCCCTCTGAATCTCATGCCTTTCAAAAACTAAATGTTCGCATCAAAGATGAAATCGTCTATTCTGGATTAAAGCATATTGACCCTACAGTAGAAACAGGAAAATATATCGAGCCCGAGGAATTTAGGAAAGTGAAAGACGATGAAGATGTGGTTGTAATAGATGTTCGCTCAAACTATGAGCATAACATCGGAAAATTTAAAAATGCAATTTCATTTGATATCGAAAATTTCAGAGATTTTCCTGATAAAGTAAAAGAGCTGGAAGAGTACAAGGACAAAAAAGTAATTACATATTGTACTGGTGGAATAAAGTGTGAAAAAGCCAGTGCCTACCTTATCGAAAAGGGATTTAAAAATGTATTTCAGCTTCATGGAGGAATCATAAAATATGGCAATGAAGCAGGAGGAGAAGATTTTGATGGGAAGTGTTATGTTTTTGATAATCGAATTGCCGCCGATATTAATAACGTAAATCCCTTGGTGATCAGCAAATGTCACATATGCAACACCGATTGCGATCGAATGGTGAATTGTGCTAACCCCGAGTGCAATAAACATTTGCCGATTTGCGAAAATTGTGGTGAAAAATTGGCAGGAGCGTGTTCGCAAAAATGTAAAGAGCATCCAAGAAAAAGATCCTATGATGGCCGTGGATATTACCCAAAAAAATTAAATGGATATAATCCTTATAGAGGTATAAAAAAATAATAAGTTTTTACGCTTTCCACATCTAAACTCTATGAAAAAATTTGACGAGGCAGATCTAATTCTGAATAAAGATGGAAGTGTTTATCACTTAAGCCTAAAACCAAAAGACGTTGCTGAAAATATAATTGTCGTTGGTGATCCGGGTCGTGTTTACCGGGTTAGCAAGCATTTCGATGATATTGATTTTGAGATGAACAAGCGGGAGTTTATCACACATACAGGTACATTCAAAAATAAACGGATCACCGTGATGAGTACCGGAATGGGCGTTGACAATATCGAAATAGCAATGATCGAGTTGGATGCTTTATTTAATATTGATCTTAAAGAGAGAATTCCGAAAGAAGAAAAGAAAAGTTTTAATATAATTAGAATAGGGACCTCGGGTGCAATTCAGGAAGACATTGAGATCGATTCTCAAATAGTATCAGAATATGGAATTGGTATGGACAATCTAATGCTTTACTATAATTTAGACCTAACAGCCTTCGAACTTGAAGTAGGTCAAAAGCTTAAAAAAGACCTGAACCTTCCTTTTTCTCCATATGTTGTTAGAGGATCGGAGTTTCTTATGGAAAAATTAGGTATGGGATTTAGTAGAGGAAATGCAGTTACGACCTCCGGATTTTATGCTCCTCAAGGAAAACAGCTAAGAATAAACGTTAGAAACCCAAAATTTCTTGATCAGATAACATATTTCAATCACAATGGATTTTGGTTAACAAATTTCGAAATGGAAACTTCCATGTTATACGGTATGGCCAGATTACTGGGCCATCAAGCATTAAGTATCAATGCTATTCTGGGAAATAGAGCCAAGGGAACCTTTTCAAAATATCCGAATAAAGCTATAGATTCAATTATTATCAAAATTCTAAGTAGAATTTAATTTATCTTTATTATTGAAAATGATGAATTGTTCTATAAATTTGAAGTACAAATAAATTAGAAAATATCAAAAATCGGATGACTAACACCAATGCAAATATGGCATCGAAGGTTGAAATACCAAAGCGTATGTTTTTAACTGAAGACGCTGACAGTCTTGAATTCAGATATAGCTGGTTTAGAATAAAATATTTAATTTCTCTAGCAGCAGCTCCCATTTTTGCCTATTTTATAATTAATTCTTCCTTTGTCGTTGGTGATTATAATCAACCCACCTCCTCAGTATTTATGGTTCTACTGGTCTCAATGGTGGTATTTTATTTTTCTCTGGCCAAATTGATTAATGAAACAAAAATTGTTGTAACCCAGCAAATCATAGAAGTAAAAAATAGCCCATTACCATTTAGTGTTAATCTAAAATTACGCAACGAAGATGTTACCCAATTATATGTTACCCAACACCGTGTTGGTCATAGATATTATCTATTTGCTGCGACATACCAATTAAATGCAATACTCAAAAGCAAAAATGTAGTTACTTTGGTTAAAAAGCTTCAAAGCCCTGAACAGGGTAGGTTTATAGAAAATAAAATAGAAAAATTTCTGAATATCGCGGACACACAAATAGAAGGAGAGTTGAGCAAGGACTAGTGAAATTAATTGCTGTTGATCATTCTCTAACTTATCGATTCTATAATTTTTTGAACCACTAAATCAATTTCAAAAGACTGCTTCTCGATTTCTTGAATGTGCCTAATCCCCATAGCATTGGTTGTAAATATATTTTGTGAAGACAGCAACACATCTTTATTGATTAATTTTTCTGCTACCGAAAACCCTTCTTGCTGAAGCATTATAATTAATTGATTTCTCATAATGCCATCAATACATCCAGAAGAAATAGGAGGGGTATAATATCGATTATCTATTTTCCAAAATATATTTGAACTCATGGTTTCAGAAATACATCCATGTTGGTCCAGGATAATAATTTCGTCATAATGATTATTATTTTTTTCGATGCCTGCCAACACATATTTCAAGGCACTAAGTGTTTTGAAGGGCGAAACCATAGAATAGGAATTGAATACCTTGCTGGAAAATCCAGCATTTTCTATAATATTATTTTTCTGATACGACCAATTATCGATAGTCATCAAGTAATGTGAATGCCCACTTTCTGGAGAATAAAGACCATCTGAATCTCGCCAGATTATCAATTTCAACTTCGCATAATTCCCAATAACATTTGCATTTTGTAGTGCCGTAATTTCGTTTCTAATTTTTTCTATATGCAAATCTTGCCAAATATCCAGTTGTAAAATTTTAGCAGCTTTATTTAACCTTTCAAGGTGGTGCTCTAAAAACCTGGGAGTTCTATTGATGACGGCAATAGATTCAAAAAATCCATCTCCGTATCTAAAACCACGGTTTTGCGAAGTCAACGGAACATCTTGCCAATCCAATAAATTAGCGTTAAAAATTACTTTCATGTAAATATTTTACCTTTTATAAATAAAGCTTTAGAGGCCTTAAAAATATTAATTAATCTTAACTTGAAAAATTCATTGCTTAGTTACAGAAAATTAAAATTGATTACAAATCGAAGTTGATCAATAGAAAGCAATTTTAATATCCTTGAAATAGGCAATCGAAATAATTGAAATTATAAAATTTGATTTTATGAAATTGGCAAAATCATTAGTGACATCATTGGTATTTTTAATAAGTATAGTAGCGCAAGCGCAGGAGATAAAAAAGTGGAGCCTGGAAGAATGCGTAAATTATGCATTCGAAAACAACCTCACAGTCCAACGGTCTGAATTATCCATGCAAAATGAAGAAACGACTTTAAGACAAAATAAATTGAGCAGAATCCCCAGTTTAAATATGAATGTATTTAATAGTTGGAGATGGGGAAGATCTATTGACCCGACAACAAATTTATTTACTACGCAAAGGATAAATTCTAATGGCGTTAATGCTACTACGCAGTTTATTTTGTACGATGGTTCGAGGATTAGCAGATCGGTGAAGCGTAGTGAGTTGGACGTTTACGCAGGATTTTACGATTTGGAAAAGTCAAAGAATGATGTGTCTCTGGATGTTGTCTTTGGATATTTACAAATCATATTCACACGTGAATTGCTTGAGAATTCAAAATTTCAATTGAATACAACCAATGCCCAGTTGGATCGAACAGAGAAAATGGTAAAAGCAGGCGCATTACCAATAACCAGTCTATTGGATTTGCAGTCTCAGTTGGCGAGCAATGAAGTGGAATTGATTAACGCTGAAAATGATGTGAACCTTGCTGTCTTGAGGCTTAAGCAATTTTTGCAGATTTCTGCCGAGGAGCCATTTGATATTCTCACTCCGGAGTTTGAAAAGGAAAATTATGAATTTGTCCCTTTATCTGTTGGAGAAGTTTATAAACAAGCTGAGGCAATTCAACCTGAGGTTAAGGCATCGGAATTAAGAATAGAAAGTGCTGAAATGGGAGAGAAAATAGCGAGGGGCGCGCATATTCCTACACTGGGCTTGCAGGGACAATTCTTCACCAATTTTTCTGATCAAAATAGAGCCCCTACTGGAGAAACACAAACCATTGTGCAAAACCCTGGAACAATAGGTTATCTTAGAGATGATGTATCTCAACTGGTAAATGCTTTCCCTATTATTACTGAAATACCCATAAGAGATGTTCAAAATATTCCAACACAATGGGTAGATAATAGAAGCTGGTCAGCTGGATTTAATATAGGTATTCCGGTGTTTAATGGTTGGCAAACAAGATCAAATGTCCAGCGGGCAATCATAGAAAAAGAGCTGGCCAAAATCAATGCCCAAGAAACAAGGAATGTCTTGAGGCAAACAATTGAGACTTCTTATAATGATGCTCAGGCAGCAGTGAAAGTCTTTGATGCTGCGAAAAAACAAGTAGAAGCACTTGAGGAATCATTTAGGGCAACAGAAAAGAGTTATAATCTTGGAGCACTTAATTTTGTCGATTATCAGATATCAAGTTTTAATTTGTTTTCTGCTAAATCAAATCTTGTAAGATCTAAATTTGACTATATATTCAAACTCAAAGTTTTAGACTTTTACATTGGGAAACCATTAACATTATAATCAAACATGAAACGTAAAAAGCAATCGAATAAAGTACTATACTCACTAATAGGATTGGTGGTAGTACTTGTGATTTTTGCAATTGTAGGCAAAACCGCCGGCTGGATAGGCAAAGCAAAAGAAGTAGAGGTAGAGTTAGCGGAGGCCTCAATTAATGAAATAATAGAATCGGTAAGTGCCTCGGGGATGGTACAACCGGTATTTGAAGTAAAAATATCTCCTGATGTCCCAGGCGAGATCATTGAATTGAATATTGTGGAAGGGGATTCAGTGTCGCGAGATCAGATTCTATTGAAAATAAGACCTGATATTTATCAATCTTCCCTTGAACGCGCCAATGCCAATTTGAATCAGCAAAAGGCTAATGTGGCAGATGCCAGAGCAAGGGTTGCGAGGGCTGAAGCCCAATTGATTCGGGCAAAAAATGAATACAAAAGGAACAAAGACCTTAAGGATCAAAATGTGATTTCAGATGTTGATTTCGAAATTTCTGAAGCGAATTATAAAGTAGCACAAAATGACCTGATTTCTGCAAAGGAATCTAAAAAAGCTTCAGAATATATTGTAGCAAGTGCCCGGGCATCCGTGAAAGAAGCTGCAGAGAATCTTAGGTTTACCACTATACGGGCTCCTATTTCCGGCACTGTTTCCAAATTGGATGTTGAACTTGGTGAGCGGGTTGTTGGAACTGCTCAAATGGCCGGAACCGAAATGCTACGTATTGCCGACCTTACAAAAATGGAGGCAAGGGTAGATGTAAACGAAAACGACATCATAAGAGTTTCTGTTGGAGATTCAGTAGATATTGATGTGGATTCGTATTCGCATACCGAAAAATTATTTAAAGGTATAGTGACAAATATTGCCAATACGGCTAATACAAAATCTTCTCCGGATGCTGTTACTGAGTTTGAAGTGCGAATCAAGATTCTTAATGAATCATATAAAGACCTGGTGATTAAGCAGGGTTCCGTGTCTCCTTTTCGTCCTGGGATGACAGCAAGCGTGGATATTACAACAGAAGTAAAAGACAAAATTCTCACCATCCCATTGGCTTCTGTAACCACAAGAAATCCCAATAAAAGCGAAAACGATTCTATTGCAAGTACTGGAAAAAAAGAAGAATTTATTGAAGTCGTTTTTATTTATGATGAAGGGAAGGCCAAAATGGTTGAAGTAAAAACCGGCATCAGCGATTTTGAAAATATCGAGATTCTCAAAGGAGTAGCAAAAGGAGACAAAATAATTAAAGGGCCATTTATTGCTGTTTCGAAAAAGCTAAAAGATGAAGATTTGGTGGTTGAGAAAGAGGAGGAAAAGGAGGAAGATTAACTGAAAAAAATAAATTTCTCCTTATTGATAATATGTGATTATTGTTTACTGTCATCCGAGTAAATTTGATTTTACCAAAAAACCTTAAATTCTGTTTAAATTAAGAAGGTTTTGCTACGCATTCGAAAACACTTCCCAAATGATTTACACTTTCCAGGTTCAGTAAAATATCCCACTATTAAATATTCGCTTTAAAAGTATTTCCCGACCGCCGATGAGGCAGGCTGATTTCGCTAATAAAATGAATTCTGCGAAATTCTGTCCCTAACTTACTTTTGGGCAGGAGTAAATACTATTACTCGGATGTTAGTATATCCAAAACACAATTACCAATATGTATTTTACCTTGCTTCTATTTTTTGCTCGACAGAGCTACACCATTTTTTATAATTGTCATTTCATCTGTCAAATGTGATGCACCTGCAAATTTGTCAATGATGAACAAGACATATCTGATATCTACATTTATACATCTTTGTAATCCTGGTTCAAAGGCAATATCTCCACTCATAGCTTCCCAGTTTCCATCGAAGGCTGTACCGATTAGCTGTCCGTAAGCATTAATAACTGGGCTGCCTGAATTTCCTCCAGTAATATCATTGTTGGTTGTAAATCCGACATACAGTTTGCCATTAGTTCCGTAGGGCCCATATTCTTTCATGTCATAGAGCTTTTTAAGCTTTGCTGGAACAATAAAATCAGGATTGTCGGGATCCTCTTTTTCTATCACACCTTTTAGAGTGGTTGAGTAATGATAATTAACCGCATCTTTCGGGCTATAGCCCAATACTTTGCCATATGTCAATCGCATTGTGGAGTTGGCGTCTGCATAGTAATCTTTTTTGTTATTCATTTTTCTTAATGCAGCGATAAACCTCCTTCGGCCACTTTCGAGTTTAGTGAGTGCCTTGCCCCGCATGGGTGAAATTTTACTATAGGCATTGTAAACTGAATTGGCAAGAATATATCCAGGGTCATTTTCAATTACCTCCGGATCTGGGTTTTTATAAAATTCCATCATTTTACTTTCATTCACCAGCATAGAATTTGCAAACACATAGTTGGTAAATGATTCATAATCATTGTTTTGTGTCGCTATAAAATTCCCACACAATGATTTGCCTTCAGAGATTAAGTTTACTGCTTTGAACGCTTCGGGAACAAAATCCTCATTGATGTCTTCCATGATTGTTTTGACCATGGCTAAAAATATTTTTTTATCAATTTCCGCATTGTAACCTTTAAAAAAACTAAGAGATGAAGTTTGATAATCTGCGATGATTTGTCTCATAGTATCATCACTTTCAGATGTGTCATTTAGCGCTGCGATTAGCCCATAAAGCTTATAACCAGAATTGATAAATTCAATTCCAAATCCAGCATCTAAAATGTAATAATAGGGGAGGTTATATTTTTCTATGTCAGAATATGCCTCTGCTATTTCTGAAACAGGGTCGCCATATTTAGAAATTCTTGAATTTTTAGATTGAATCCAGTCACTAATTTTATTTTCAATAGCAACTTTTTTGTTATAAACGTCAAGATTTTTCAAGCCAATAGTTTGTCCGATAAAATATTTCCAATAGTTACTTAATCCAGCATATTTTGATGAATAACTTAGTTTTAAAGCCGGAATTGTATCCATGCTTTCCTTCATTATTTCTAGCCTTTTACCTCGTATTTTTACTCTGCTCGGATTGGTTTCTTCCATTGTCATTTTCACACCAAAGGATGTCATATAGCGATTAGTATTTCCTGGGTAACCCATTATAAATGCAAAATCCTTTTCTTGAACACCATCCAGAGAAATGGGCAAATGATATTTTGGCTTAAGGGGGATATTTTCCGGAGCATATCCAGCCGGTTTCCCATCAGGGGCGGTATAAACCCTGAATAGCGAGAAATCACCTGTTTGCCTTGGCCACATCCAGTTGTCGGTGCCACCTCCAAAATTTCCAATAGACTCAGGTGGTGTGCCAACTAGGCGAACATCATTATACGTTTCGTAAACAAATAAATAGTACTCATTCCCTTCATAAAAGGACTTAATCTTAACATCATATTCAGATGCCTCCGTAGCTTCAGTCTGAAGATTGCCAATATTTTTTTCAATTAATGAGCTTCTTTCCAGCTCAGTCATATTGTCTTTTACACCATTCAATACTTGTTTTGAAACATCTTCCATCCTTACTAAGAACTGAACAAAAAGACCTTCATTTGGGAGTTCATCTTCTTTGGTTTGCGCCCAAAAACCATTGGAGAGAAGATTGTTTTTCATAGAACTATGTTGCTGAATATAGTCGTATCCGCAATGATGGTTTGTAAGTAAGAGTCCTTCTTTAGAAATTATCTCTCCAGTGCAAAAACCACCGCCTAACAATACAATTGCATCTTTAATTGAAGAATGATTTACGTTATAAATTTCATCAGCGGTTAACTGAAGACCCATTTTTTCCATATCAACCTGTTTAAGTCGTTTGATATGCAAGGGCAGCCACATTCCCTCATCAGCAATAGAGCTGTAACCGACTCCAATGAGAAATAAAAATATATATACACGTTTCATGTTCTTCATAATTATGCAAAAATATTTATTCGAAATTTTTCTTCCTAGCTTCAATACTTTATTAAATTGAAATATTTTTTAATTGCTAAGCGGATGCAAAATTACTAAAACGCAGCATATAAATTGAAGTAAAGTGCGCGTTCACCCTCGATATTTACCGAATATTCCCATCTCATTACGAAATCGTAAAAGGATATGATATCAATTCCAATTCCACCTCCATAAATGTACTTGTCGGTAAATAAATTATTTTCATTATAATTCGGATAGTTTGCAATATATCCATGGTCAAAGTTCAAGTTGATGTATGCAGCAAACGGAATTTTATTAAACTGCTTTAATCCAATTACATTGCTTATATCTGTTTCAAAAGAGAATAATAATCTTTTTAGGCTATTTTTATTGAGCATAAAATGTTGCCCTTCAATTATATACCTTTCGTACCCTCTGAGAAAAGTGCGGCCAAATCCGACCCCTCCGTAATTGAAATAAGGTTGTACCGATGGTGTAGAGGTGTGCGCTGTGATACTTGAGCCGAAATAAAACTTTTTACCCAGATCAAAATACCTTGAGTATTTTGTGGTAGCACTAAAGATATTGACATCATTATATATACCTAGACCATATTTATTTGCAGTAAATTTAAAATATGCGCCTGATAAAGGATAAGATACGAAATCTCTGAAATCCCAGATAAAGGAATAAGATAGAGCAAAATAACTTTGGTGATTGTTGCCATTTAAAAAATAATTGGAATTTTGTTTGGTAACCGAATCAGAGATATTGGTTGATGAATAATGTAGTCCAAAACTATGGGAAGAGTAAAAATTAGGCCTAAAACCCAGAGAAACACCACCTCGCCATCGATTGCGCAATACTTCTTCAGAGTCTAAGAATTGCTGTCTATGACCTGCCGTAGCAACAGCAATATTTTTATTTGTGGCATAGCCACCATAAAAACTAAGGCCAAGTTTTTGTTTTTTGTCAATGTACGGAAATACATAAGAAAACTTGAAGAGCTTGGTGTATCCAAATTGCGCAGTTAAGTTTAGGATTTCTCTTCTTCCCCTAAAATTGAAATGGCGTAATTTAATTCCCCAATCAACCCTGGAAAGGTCGGCATTTTGATTTACCCACCACTCGGTAAAGTTTCTGTCTGCGAGTTCAAAAATAGGAACAGGAAAAAAATACCATCTTTCAGAAACGCGAATTATAATGTCGACTTTCTCTGGAGATAAATCAATAATATTTATATCAACACTAAGAAAGAGTTTGGTATTGATCAGTTTTCTTTTATCAGCTTGTATGGCCTCACCTAATGCTGATCTTGATATAGATTGCCCATCAAATATACTCAGCTCCCGCCTTATTATTTGTTCCTTGGTTTTTTTAAATCCAACTATAAAAACTTTATCAATTAGTACTGTATCACTTATTGATGAAATATGATCTGCATTTGAAAATACCCTTAAATGCGGTCCGGCAAGGTTATAGTTTGAAAGAAGAAATATAAATCCCAGTGCTATTAAAAAAGAGCGTATCAATTTATTGCGTTATGAAAATGGACAATTTATAACTTTCAAAATGAAAATTATTTGGAGACATTGAAATTACAAATCAATGTATTCTAATCAGGTTTTTTGGGTTGAAGCCGTTTTAAATTTAATAGAATCAATATTCCTGCTATAATCAACGGGATGCTTAAAATTTGCCCCATATTTAGGCTCATATTATCTTCGAAGTCAACTTGGTTTTCCTTAATATATTCATACAGAAATCTTAGCCCAAATAATATAACAAGGAATAATCCAAATAGAAGCCCTTCTGGTAGTTGGTCTTTTTTTCTATTCCATAGATAAAGTAACAATATAAATAGTAATAAAGATGAGAAAGACTCATAAAGCTGTGCAGGATGTCGTGCAATTGCCAGTGTTTTAATTGTTGCAAGTTGTCTGCCATTTGAGCTTTTACTGATTTCAAAGTTAATTTGATTTCCTGGGGGCTCGTATATATGCATGGTCACATATTTGTAATTGCTCAGAGCGTTTTTAATTTTTGTTTCTGTAATCTGTGAGGCAATTGTTTTTTTATTTATTGCCTTATTAAATTCAATCTCAATCTCAACAGGTACATAACCGTGTTCATCAATTTTACGGTCTGCGTCTTTTTTAAGGTTTACGCTTTCAATCTGTGACATGTATTCCAATTGGTCGATAACATCACTGGCAAATACAACGCCATAATTTGACCTGGTCGGCGTGCCTATAATTTCAGTGTTCAAAAAGTTTCCAAAGCGAATTAATGCCCCTGTAATAGCTACACCTATTACTATCCTGTCAAAAACCCAGAGAAAACTTTGACCCTTGATTTTTCGTTTTTTCCAGACAAATTTTCCTTTCAGGGGATTTATATCAACAAAATAATTGACATACAAAAATATAGCCAAGGTAATTCCTACCGCAGCACCATGACTTGCCAAGCCACCTTCCCAGGTTTTTAGAATACTTATTGGGTCCTGTAAATACCTCATTGGTTCATAAAAGAGCACATGACCAAGCCGTGCGCCGATAATTGTAAAAATTATCATCCACAATGTTAGAGAGTCAACACCTTTTTGCGGTTTCCCTTCAACTTTAAAAATGTGATACATTATTTGCTGACTAATAATAAATCCGGCTGCAAAAAGCAGGCCGTACCATCGTACTGGCAACCAATCTACATTAGGAAATATTTCTGGGTTTGGAGACCAGATTATATAATTCAGAAACTGCATATATCAAAAGTTATAATTTTGGTGAATATAGGAATAATGACTGTGAAAATATTCTAAATAATATCTAAATCGGCCAGTTCTTCAGTAAACCCAGAGGATAATATGGGGAATCTACACCAAGTTCGTGGATCAACATTAAAATCATCGAGATGAAAAGCCGGTGCTGTTCGCTCTCTTTTCCATTGATTTCTACTCCATAGCAGGTAGAATTTTCTTATATATTTTTTCAGCAATTTACTTTCAGTAATATCCCTTTCATTTAGAATACTAAATATTTCTACCGGAGATAATCTCTCTCTGATGGCAAGTTTTTCAATTTCTACAATCACATGATATGGCATTAAATCGTCCTCGTCAGTTTGTTTTTTATCTGGTGGTCTAAGTTCTGCTGTTGGGTTGAGATTGTTTACATATGATAAACTTGAATAATTCAATTCCATTTCAGCCCATTTCAGCCACTTAATAATAAAATGTTTATCAATTGCGGCAATGGGAGCAATACTACCACTGGTGTCACCATCCATTGTTGCATACCCAACATCACCTTCGCTTCGGTTGGAGGTGACCATCAACAAAGAATTCTTAATGTTGGCCAGCATCCAAATAATTGGTGACCGAGCCCTGGCCTGTATGTTTTGCATTGCTATATCATCCTTTTCCCATGAAAGGGGTCTTTTTAGTATTTTTTGAATTTTACCAGAATAGGATTGTACTTCCTCATCAATGTTCCAATGATCAAATTTTGCCCCGATTTCCAAGGCGAGTTTTGCAGCACTTTCAAGAGTTTTTGCGGTTGAATTTTTTGTCCCCTGATATGCACAATGTAAGATATTGTTAACGATGAGGTTTCGTGTTTCGCTTTCATTCAGGGATTCGCATTTTTCCATAAGGGCAGACAGATGAAGTTTTTCCAAACATAGCTCCATTCCTAATTCTGCAATACTTCTACGAACCATTTCAGCAATAAGAATGGCGCATGAAGAAGAATCAGCTCCACCTGAAAGTGATAATACAAAACCATTAGTATTGCTTTTTCGCATATAATCAAATAGTGCAAGAGATTCTGCTTGAACAAAAACATCAAATTTATTTTCCTTGGGAATTGAAGAAATATTTGATTTAGGGTAGGAGCTTTCAGGTTCAATTTCTATTGATATGAGGTTGATGTCCTCAAAAGACAATTTACTATTGTACTTCAATATCTTTCCATGTCCTGCGATAACAATTTCTCCATCATAAATCATTCTTCCAGCTTCATTGCCCAATAAATTTGTATAAATATAGTAGCATCGAAATTTTTCAGAACTATCAACAACAAGCCTTTCTCTGACATATGACTTTCCAAATGCAAAATGACTTGCACTGGGATTTAGGATTAATTGCACTTCTTTTTCAAGCAGACGACTGGCTGGTCTATCTGGCTGCCAAGCGTCTTCACAAATTTCAAATCCTACCTTAACTCCATGTAAGTCATAGGTTACGTCTCCAAATGGTACGTTTTTATCATTAAAATAAAAATTGATAACTTTTCCAGGGTTCCATGATTTAAACCATCGTGGTTCATAATGTACGCCATCGTTTGCAAGAAATTGCTTTGCAGATATACCCACTACCGACTCATCATTCAGTACAACCACACAATTATAAATGAAACCATTTGTGCGAATCGGAAGGCCAATTGTTACGGCAATTCCTTGAGTTAAAGGTACGATTTTTGAGATAAGTGATATGGCTTTTTTGGGGAGCCATTCACTAAGAAATAGATCTTCACATCCATAACCAGTGAGACATAATTCTGGGAGACACAAAATTTTGACTCCCTCTGATTTTGCCATTTTTATGGCATTTATAATATTGTTGAGATTATGATTCCAATGAATCGGAATTTGGTTTAACGTCGCACCAGCTATTTTGATTTTTGCCATGAAATTATTCTATTTCGAGAGGGCAAATATAATCAGACCTTTGTAATTCTTTTAAAAATTAAGGAACATTCCAAATTCAAGGGATTATTTTAAACTTATGATAATCAACATCTTTTTCATACAGTCTGGTGAGGTAAGAAAATGACTATTTGGTGAGTGAAAAATTATTCAATTTGTAGTTTGCTACAAGATTTTTGAGCGGCATCTTGCTCTGCTTTTTTCTTGCTAAAGCCATTTCCTTTGGCTATCTGTTCTCCTTCTATTTTTAGTTCAGCTAAAAACTCTCTATTATGACTTGATCCTTTTACTTCAGTAATTTCAAATTTCACATCTTTATTTTGACGATGCGCCCATTCAATTATTTTGCTTTTATAGTTAGGGTTTGTTTGAATTAAAATTTCTAAATCATACTGCTGTCGTAATATTTTTTTAACGATAAAGTTTTTTGTTTTTCGATATCCTTTGTCTAAATAGATAGCACCAATTAATGCTTCAAGTGTATCTCCGTGAATAGATTTGTAGGCCTGCCGACTTTTTTTGTTATTTGTGTATTCTACGATATCAGTAATTCCCATCTTTTTTGCTACCAAATTAAGGGCATCGCGATTTACAATACGGCTCCTTATTTCTGTCAAAAAACCCTCATTTTTCAAAGGATATTTTTTAAATAGGTATTCAGCTACTATCGAACCAAGAATTGCATCGCCAAGATATTCCAATCTTTCGTTGGACTCTCTTAAGCCAATATCATTTTGTTTAGCAATTGAACGATGTTGGGTGGCTAATTTATAAAGTTCAATATTACCAGGATTGATTCCGGAAATTGTTTTTATAGCTCTTGTTATATGTCTATTGTCCTTTGAGTAAAAAAACAAAGCATTAAAGATCTTCCTTATCAAAGGAATTTGATTTTAGTTGAACTTCTTAAAAATTACTGAAAAGTTATGTCCACCAAATCCAAAAGTATTGCTTAGTACGGCATTTACTTTTCGTTTTTGGGCTTTATTAAATGTGAAATTAAGCTTATTGTCCAATTGATCATCATCCGTAAAATGATTAATCGTTGGTGGGATAATTTGATTCTCTATTGCAAGTATTGAAGCTATAGATTCTACAGCACCTGCCGCACCGAGTAGATGGCCAGTCATAGATTTCGTAGAACTTATATTGAGTTTATAAGCATGATCCCCGAAAACATTTTTTACTGCTTTTATCTCGCCAACGTCTCCTAAAGGCGTGGACGTACCATGTACATTTATATAATCAATTTCTTCAGGTTTCATTTCTGCATCTTCCAAGGCATTTTTCATGACCAAGGTAGCACCAACTCCTTCAGGATGTGGTGCTGTGATATGATGAGCATCAGCGGATAATCCTCCTCCAACCAACTCTGCATAAATATGAGCTCCTCGATTTTGAGCGTGCTCTAGTTCTTCAAGAATTAAAGCTCCGCCTCCTTCTCCCAAGACAAAACCATCTCTATCTTTATCAAATGGACGGGAAGCTGTTTTAGGCGAGTCATTTCTTTCTGAGAGAGCTCTCATGGCATTAAATCCCCCTATGCCTGCTTCCACAACTGAAGCTTCTGAACCACCTGAAATCATGACATCTGCCTTACCTAGTCGAATGTAATTGAATGATTCGACAAGTGCATTTGTAGCAGAAGCACATGCAGAAACAGTTGCAAAATTTGGGCCTCTAAACCCATACTTAATACTGAGGTAGCCGGCACTTATATCTGCGATCATTTTAGGGATAAAAAATGGATTGAACCTTGGTGTTCCATCTCCTTCATTGAATCCCGTCACTTCCGATTGAAATGACATAATACCACCAATTCCAGATCCCCAAATTACACCAGATCTATCTCCATTTATTTTTTCTAAATTAAGTTTAGAATCATCAAATGCCTCTTGCGCTGCAACTAGAGCAAATATGGTGAATAAGTCCATTTTTCTGGCTTCTTTTCTATCCAGAAAATCAGTAGGGTTGAAATTTTTTACCTCACATGCAAATCTTGTTTTGAATTTCGAGGCATCAAAACGTGTAATAGGGGCTGCGCCACTAACACCGTTTACCAATCCGCTCCAGTAATCTTTTACGTTATTGCCAATCGGTGTTAGTGCTCCTAGCCCTGTTACTACTACTCTTTTTAAATTCATAAAAGAATTATTATTAAAAAAAGATGACTAGCTTTTTACGTTTTCTTCCAAGTAAGTTATTGCTTGACCAACTGTAGCAATATTTTCGGCTTGATCATCGGGAATAGATATATTAAACTTCTTTTCAAACTCCATGATCAACTCAACGGTGTCCAAAGAATCAGCTCCCAAATCATTTGTAAAACTTGCCTCTGGAGTAACTTCTGATTCTTCAACTCCTAGTTTGTCAATAATGATTCCTTTTACTTTTTGTGCTATTTCTGACATTTTATTCTGTAGATTTTGTTAAACTTAGTGCAAAGAAATACATTTCGCAATTCAATGTCAAACAATTTTATTAAAGTTAGATTTTTATGTGTTTAAATCATTTTAGAGCATATTTTAATGGATTTAAATTTACTTTTGTAAACACTATTTCAATAGTTTATGAATTTCGCTAAGCTCAATATATGCAAGGTTGAATTCTTTTATCTCATTTACTTTGAGCAAATAATGAATACTCAATAATGAAGAAAAGAAGATTAGAGGCTGAAATTAATTATGATTTTTCTTTGGTTGGGATTATTTCTCCACTAAAGGAATATAAATTTGCCTGGCTTTTAAATAAAGAATTTGATATTCAACTTGATAAAAATCAAGACATAGAGATTGATTTCTTGAAAAGTAAAAATTTAATAATCTCAAATTTTCTTTATAAGACTGAGCATAAATGTTTTAAATTATTAAGAAACAAGTCTGTTGACCTATACGAAAGTGACTCAGTTTTTCTCGTCCCTGAATTAAAACGTTTTGATTATTTTATAATAATCAATGGTTTTGAGGATTCAATTTCCGAACATGAATTTAAAAATATAATTGCTTCCATTTCCAGTGTTCAATACGTCCAGTTTTTTCCAGTAGATAACCTTAAATCAAAAGAAAACCTGATTTTTTAATTGTAATTAATTTTTTGAGGTAAAACCAAAACCACGCTCTCTTTTTCGATAATTACAGCTCCGGGTGGAGCTCCTTTGACTTTTCGGACATATTTTTTAGGAGTATATAATACTCTGGATAAAGAAGCTGTTTTATTTTTTGAGTAAAATGCTGCAAATGCTGCTGCCTTTTCAATTACTTTTTTTGGGATATTCTGATTTGTCTTTTTTTTAATGATCACGTGAGATCCGGCTACATCTTTTGCATGCAAAAAGAGATCGTTTTTTCGAGCATATCCAAATGTTAAGAGTTCATTTTTATTAGCATTTTTCCCAATTAGAATCTCATACGCCATGAAATTGACCTTATGAAAAGGTAATTCTTTTTTCGAAGGCTTTTTAGTGGTCTTTTTGCCTATTTGTTTTAAACTGGAAATTTGACTCAACTCCTCAATTTGTTTTTCCAGCTCTTCGACTTGTTTTCCCCTTAGGGAGATATTTTTCTTTATAGTATCTATTTCAATTTGCTGATTTTTGGCTTTCCGGTAATAATTCTCAGCGTTCATCTGCGGCGTTAGCAATGATTTTAGTTGAATTAGTATTGGTTCTCTTGAATAGAAATCTTCAAGATGTATTTCTGTAGAATATGGTTTGATATTATGTAAATTGGCCATTATCAAATCACCAATATTTTGATAATTTGTTTTAGAAACCAGTACTTTTAACCTACTAGATGATTTTGTAATGTACGATTCACTTTTTCTGATTTTTGCAGTTAAAGTTTTTTTTATTTCAGCCTTCCCTTTTTCCAAGCCAACAGTCGAAATATATTTTTTGTAAAAAATATTTAGTGCTTCGCTTGGTTGTATAAACCTCAAGTCATTATCATCAATTTTATATAATTTTAGTACAGGAATCCCATCGCTATTTATATGGATAAAGAATTCAGGATTTTGGAGATAGTTGAGTAATGATACAAAACATTGGTATTTGGCTTTCAAGTTTAATTGATCATAATTTATTTTTTCAAAATACAAATCAAATGTTTTTCCAAAAGTTGGCATTAGTTGACTAATATTTCCCTCAACACTATTAAATGAATCCTCATTGGTAATCAGAGATTTTGAAAGATCATTTAACATAATGCTGTAATCTTGTTTCAGCTTTTTGTTGAATACTTCAATTATTTTTCTTTCATGAAATAAAATGATGTTTGCTCTATTGCCATGCATCTTAAAGAGCAATTGAAAATTGTTGCCTAATTCGAAATAGAAACTTCTGTCTTGCTCAATCTGAACAACGTCACTTATCTGTTGACCAATTATTGATGGGAAAAGATTTACACTATTTCTTCTTGCGCGATTTGATTTTTGTGGAAATGAAAGACAGCAAAATGAAGGGTCTAAATGAACCAGAATGAATTTTTCTTCATTTTCATTATAGAGACATATTACCAGTTCATTTTTAGTCTGACTATAAATTTCGGCAAATTCGTAACCAACCAATTCATTTTTTAATTGACTTGAGAGTTGCTTTAAAAAGTAGTAGTTATTGTGCATCGCTCAAATGGAAATTGAAAGACAATCATATGCGAGAAATACGTTCTTTGGTAATTCTTTTGATACTTCCTCATGCAATCCTATGTTGTGACTCATATGGGTTAAAAAGGCTTTTTCGGGTTTCACAATTTCAATAACTTTTAGTGCCTCATCCAATGTGAAATGCGACCTGTGTTTATCCTTTTGAAGTGCGTTCAACACAAGGATTTTGGTGTCTTTTATTTTGTTTATCTCTTTTTCAGAAATATAATTAGCATCAGTGATGTAGGTAAAATCTTTAATTCTAAATCCTAGAATCGGAAGTTTGTTGTGCAATACCTTTATAGGAATGATTTCAATGCTTTCAATTTGGAATGGTTTATTGCTGATTTGTCGAATATCAAGCTGAGGGATACCGGGATAATTATTTTCAAATACATAGTGATATTCGCATTTTAGCTGATCAATTACCACTGCATTCCCATAAATGGGCATTGCTTTTTTTTGTTTGAAATTAAAGCTTCTTACATCATCTAATCCTGCAATATGATCTCTGTGCTGGTGCGTAAATAAAATGGCGTCCAGTTTTTGAATTTCTGCTCTTAATACTTGAAATCTAAAATCGGGTCCGGAGTCAATTATTATATTGAACCCTTCCATTTCTACCAATATGGACGTTCGCAGTCGTTGGTCTTTTGGATTTTTAGATTTGCAAACTTTGCAATTACATGCAATTACAGGGACACCTTGGGAAGTTCCAGTCCCTAAAAAAGTTACTTTACAACTCAATTCTCTATCCTGATTTCTTTGTACAAATTCAGGTTTTTAGGATTTAGTTTCGAGAAATTGAATTCTATAGATTTAATTATTTCTAAAAGGCAATTGATTTTCCCTTCCATTGAATAAAATTTATTTACAACCACAACTTTTGTGTCGTTAATAATGCAATATCCAGACTTGAAATGGCCTTTTTCATATCTTAAAATATAATCTGATTCGGAAAAGATATCTTCCAATTTGTTGAGGAAATGCCTTGAATATCTAACCTCCATTTAACTTGTTAAATCCTTTACCATTTCAACAAGCTGATCAAAATTCAATGGTTTTTGGAGATACTCATTTATCCCGGAATTATTAAAATCTTCTTTAGAATAATTTTGAGCATTTCCGGTAATAGCCATTATTGGAATTTTCGCCTTTATGGGGTCATTCAACTCCCTGATTTTTTGAGCGCATTCCATGCCATTCATTTTTGGCATATTGATATCCATAAGAATAATATCATAACTATTTTTTTCTAACATTTGGAGCACCTGAAGTCCATTTTTTGCAGAAAAAATTTCATAATTCTGAGCCTGAAGTATTCTTTTTGTAAGATTTTGAATAACTGAACTATCTTCGGCAATAAGTACTTTTTTTAATTCCATGATGTTATTATTTAGTCTTAATTATCAATAAATACTTTATATGGATGTGGTGGCATTTATAAAATTATATTAATTATTAGGCTGAATGATTCAATTTAAGAAAGTCGGATAATATTTTTTAAATTCTTCAAAGCGTTGTTTCAATTCTTTTAATTGATTGCCAAGGCCTTTATAAATCCTTTTTTCATTTTTAAGTTTATCCTCAATTTCAATGGTAATATTGGTCACTTTTTCTATTCCTAAAGTTGAGGCATTTCCTTTTAGCGTATGCAAATTAATCAAAATATTTTTGTAGTTGTCATCATTCAAAGAAAGAATACAACTATCGATTTGTTCAGTGGTTTCGTTTTCAAAATCAGCAAAAACATTCATCACCATATCTTCTCCACCATATTTTTTGAGTTGTTCAACAATTTCAAAATTAATGATGCATTCTTTTTCATTGACAGTAGTAAGTTTAACTTCTTTATCACTTTTTTCAATATGAAGAATTGATCGTATTTTATTTAACAATTCGCTGGCTTTAATTGGTTTCGAAATGTAGTCATCTAATCCAGACTTTATAAAGCGCTCCTTGTCTTCCTTCATCGAATAGGCTGTCATGGCTATAATTGGGCCAAGGTTCTTTATTCCCAGAGCCTTAATTTTTTTTGTGGCTGTCACACCGTCCATGTCGGGCATTTGGATGTCCATAAAAATCATATCGAAATTTCCCTTTTTTGCTTTTTTTATGGCATCCTGACCATTAACAGCAACACTGACTTGACACCCAGATTTTTTCATGATTTCACCAGCCACCTGGCGATTAACCATATTATCGTCAACAAGAAGAACTTTTGGAATTATATCATTGAAAAAATTACTTATGCGTACATCTTTTTTCATCAATTCATCTTCATCAATTACTTCTTCTAAAGTCTCTTCGGCCTCGAAAGTAAACCAAAAAGAGCTACCCAGCCCAAGGGCCGAAAACACACCTATATCTCCACCCATAAGCTTACACAGTTCTTTGGATATGGAAAGCCCCAAACCAGTTCCTCCAAATGTTTTTGTGGTTGAATCTTCTACTTGGCTAAAACTACTAAATAGCTTATTTACGTTGTCTTGCGAAATCCCGATACCACTGTCGCTAACGACAACTTTAATAATGTTTTTCTCCTCGTTTTTTACAATTGTTTTCAGGCTGATATTGATTGAGCCTCCACCATCAGTAAATTTTATTGCATTCGATGTCAAATTGGAAAGTACTTGTAATAGTCTTGTTTCATCCAGTAATATTTTCTCAGGAAGGTTTTTGTCCATGTGATAGTACAGGTTGATATCTTTGGCATTTGCTTGCTGCGAAAACAATGCATATAATTTTTCTAAAGTACCCTTCAGTTTTATTGGTATCTTCTTCAACTCAAATTTCCCCGCTTCAATTTTTGATAAATCCAGTATATCATTCAATATAATGAGCAAGGTCTCAGATGATTTTTTAATGGTTTGGATATATCTATGCTGCTCCTCATCCAGTGTTGTGTTATTCATCAAGTCAATTGTACCTATAACTCCGTTCATTGGTGTTCGTATTTCGTGACTCATATTAGCGAGGAAACTTTCTTTTACTTTCAGAGAACGTTCTGCTACTTCCTTAGCTTTTTGAAGTTCGATATTAGCTTTTTTAAGTTTAGTAATGTCTCTTGCTACACCTTCGACATATGCATACTCATTGTTTTTAAATAACACCCTAATGTTGCAAAGAATTTGTAGTTCTTTCCCAGATTTGGTTTTTAATGAAGCCTCAACGTTTCTCAAACTTTTTTTGCGTAACAAGGTTTTCACCAATTTCTTTGAGAGATCAACATTAGGATAAAAATTAACAATGTTATTCCCTATCACAAAATCTTCATCATAGCCCAGTAATTCTTTGACGGAAGGGCTCACAATAATAATTGTGCCTTTTCTGTCGCATCGAAAATAAATATCCTGAAAAGACTCAAAAATACTCCTGAATTTCTCTTCGCTTTCAAGTAGTGCCAAATCAGAAAATTTCTTTTCAGTAATATCATGTGCAATACCTGATACCTCCTGGATGGTTCCATCCTCTTGGTAAATTGGGTTTAAGTAAATATCCTTCCATATTTCCTGCGAGTTGTTTTTGCTTTTCAGGGAAGTTTCAAAATGCATGAAATTTCCTTCAAACACTTCCTGATATTTTTCTTTCCAGAATAGATCTTCTTGAGATAAAATCTTTATTTTTTTTCTCTTTTTACTTTTTACGATAGAATCAAGATGATAAAAATCTTTATTTGCCTTAAAGTAATTTTGGTTAAAGGAAGTGAAGCCATAATCCTTATCTACTGACCAAATCAGATGGCTGCTACTTTCAAAAATAGCCTTTAATCGTGCAGATTGCTCATAGATTTTATGCTCCTTTTGTTTCCGCTCTATGGCCAATGCAACCTGACCTGAGATGAAATCCAACAGTTCAAGGTCTTTGAAGGTATATGTATTTTTGATCGAATAACATTGCAAAGAAATAATTCCGATAACTCGATTTGAAATCTTTAATGGTACGCCAAGCCAAATTTTTGGAATCTCCCCTTTCATAGTGACTTTACCATGATACTCCAGGTTTATAATATCCTTTTCATATAGAAAGAGAGGTTTGTTGGAGCCCATGGCATACTCCGTAAGACCGTTGCTCAATGTGCGCTCTTTACTATCGGTACTATTTGAATGCTCATCAACAAAATAAGGAAAATTGAGTTTATTATTATTCTGATCTACTAAGGCTACGTAAAAATTTTTAGCATCTATGATGTTGCCCAATTCATGATGGATATTTTCAAACAACGACTCGATATTGGAGCTGTGAATCGCCATATTTGCAATTTTGTAATAGAGAGATTGAGCTTTTTCCGCTCTTTTTCTTTCAGTAATGTCGTGAAATATTCCCCTGAATTCAATAGGTTTACCATTTCTGAAAGAGCAATTTACTCCTCCTGTAAGGTATATTTTTTGGTCGTCCTTGGATATAAAAACGGTTTCAAATTTATCAACGTTTTTACCTTCAAGTATTAAATCAAGCGCAATGGATGTTTTGCTTTTATAATCAGGGTGAACAATATCGCTAAATTTAATTTTTTGTATTTCCCGATCACTATAGCCTAACTTTTCTTTCCAGATTTTATTTACAAACTGTAGCTGGCCATCAAGACTAAATATTTGTATCAGGTCATTCGCATTGTCAAATAGTTCTTTGAGTTGCTCACTGCTTCTTTTAAGCTCTTCGGCGATTTTTCGTTTTTCAGTTACATTTTCTCCAACCAAAGTGACTCCGGCAATAAGTCCTTTGGCATTATACAATACAACTGAGCTTAGTTTCAGAATAACATGTTTGCCTTTTTTATGAACGATGTGCCCTTCGAATGTATTGACATAACCACTATTATGAATGATACTGTGCAAAAAACTTTTGGCTTCTTTTTGTAGATTGGGAGGAAATAGACATTCATAAAAATATTTGCCAACAATTTCCTTTTTTTCTTTACCGGTAACATTACTCAGCATATCGTTGCAAAAAGTAATTTTCCCTTCTCTATCCAGAGAAAAAGCAATAAGATGAGATTTTTCTAAAGAGTCATGTAGTTTTCTTTCTGATTCCTGTAAAGCCTGCTGAAGATTGCGCTCATCTTCTTCAACCTTTTTATCAGTAATATCAATTGTTGCAGTAATATACCCAGAAAACTCACCTTCCGATTCATACAGCGGTATTCCGGCTTCATGAACCCACCGTATTTGATGGAATCTATTATTAATTCGATAGATTATGCCATATTTTTTTCGCTTGCTGAACGCAGCATCAATGGAGGTTTTCACAGCATCAATATCTTCTTTGAAAATACTGCTCCACCATCCATTATGTTTTTGTTCCTTGAGGCTTTTTCCTGTATAATTGATCCACTGGTTACTGAAATAGTAAAACTCATTCTTACTATTCGACATTTTGAATAGCACCGGAGCAGACTCAGCTAACTCACTAATTACTTCCTCGTTTTTTAAAATAGGTCGTTCTCTTTTAGATTCAATATCATTAATATCTATGATAGCTGCGGCAATACCATTAAATGCTCCACTTCGGTCAAATACTGGTATGCCCGATTCATAAACCATTGTAAAACTGTTATCAGATTTTTCCAGTTTGTAACTAACATTGTATTTTTCACGATTTTTTAGGGCGGAGGACATCACTTTTTTTACCCTGTCTCTATCTCCAATATCAATAGTTTTTAGCCAACCGTCTTTGAGTTGTTGGCTAAAAGAAGTAGCTGTAAACTCCAGGTATGCTGAGTTTAAATAATAAACTTTGCCATTTGAATCGTAGCACTTAAACATTAAGGCACCATCAACAATAAGATTATTAAAATTGACCGTTTCGTCAATCGTTATTTTTTTAGTTAAACTAGAAATTTCACTCTTTATTGGGCTTATGTTAAGATAATACTTATTCTTTTCGAACTTGAATATATTTATATCTGAGAGAAATAATTCATTTAACGAAACCCTGATTTGTAGGTTAATAAACACCTGGTGTCCTGTTTGCAGATCGTCAATAATAGATTGAAATACTATTATCGATTTATTGCCATCGGGTTGAAATTCTGGAAGTATAGCCTCGATGTTTTTTCCTACTAACTTTGAGCTAAATTCAAATAAATTATTTTTTGCCTCTTGTACCTCTGATATTATTCCTAACTCAACTTTTAGCACACACTTGGCTGGAATTTGATAAGGAGTTGTTTGCTGTATCAGCATGGTGGGCTCCAGAGAATCAACTAATATATTGCTATTATTTTCTTTTGGCATCTAACTTAATTCATAATATTTACTACATAAAATTAAACATTTTATAAGATTTTTGCTATTTCGAGAACCATTCGCCTTAATTTGTTCAATATTTCCAACTAAAAAATTATTTCAATATTTTGAAAAATGAGCGCTACTTGATTGTCCTTGCCGGACCTACGGCTGTGGGAAAGACAAGTTTGTCTATAAATATTGCCCGCAAACTGAAGTGCGATATTATTTCTGCAGATTCAAGACAATTTTTCAAAGAGCTCTCCATTGGCACGGCCAAGCCCACTTCGGCAGAAATGCTGGATGTACGCCATCATTTTGTCGATTTTATTTCAATCAACGAGGAATATAGTTCAGGAAAATTTGAAAGAGCTACATTAAACCTCCTTCCACAATTATTCAACAAAAGTCATTTTGCGATTATGACAGGTGGATCGGGATTATATATTCAAGCTGTTTGTCAGGGCATGAATGATATGCCCGATGTAGATATTCGGTTTCGTGACTCGCTTTACGCTGAACTCAAAACTCATGGACTTTCAGCACTTTTGGAAGAATTAAAAATTAAAGACCCTGAATATTATAACATTGTAGATCGGAGCAATCCGCAAAGAATTGTGAGGGCGTTAGAAATATGTCGCGGAACAGGAAATCCATATTCTTCGTTCCGAATGAATAATAGTGTGAGACGTGATTTTGAAATTATAAAGATCGGACTGAATAGAGATCGCAAAGAATTGTTTACCAGAATTGACCAGAGGGTTGAGGATATGATCAAAGCTGGTCTCTTTGAAGAATCAGAACAATTCTTTGACAAGAGAAGTTTAAACGCACTGAAGACCGTTGGGTATAAGGAGATATTTGGATATTTGGATAATAAATATGACAAAGCAGAAGCAATAAGATTACTCAAAAGAAACACGAGGAGATACGCCAAACGGCAATTGACTTGGTTTCAAAAAGATAATGAGTTTACCTGGTTTCACCCGGATAGTATTGAAGAAATATTATCCTTTATTCAAAAAAGGGTAGCGTCAGATATTTAATATAAGTGTCAGGTAAATTTGGGAGTGTAAGCATGCCTCTCTCTGATTGGTTTTTCATTTCCATTCTATATCTAATGAAGACATTATTCCTATTTAACGGCCAAACATTTTTTTCAGATTATTGTTTTAGCATTGGATTGTTACCTTGGCAAATACTCATTAAATTATCAATAACTTTTCTCTGTTTGGTTTCAATTTTGCCTTATACAAAGAAAATATCTTAGGAAAAATAGTGAACAATAACATAAACATTTATTAACTTTCTACTAAGTTAACGTACATAAAATTGATGCTTGAAGGATTATTCAAAAAAATATTTTTATGCAAATTGATTGGATCAAGGCTTAAGTTATTATGGAAGATATAAAGAAACTTGTTGAGATAATATCTAATAGGAAACAACGACAATATCCATTGCTCGAATTCAAATATATTAGTGAAAATCTAAGTAAAGAAAATATATTTTACAAACATATTAAGAGCGGAGATATTAAATCGGACGACGATGCTTCAAAGTTGATTTATAATACAAAAAGTGATGACGATCGGTACAGAATGTTAAAATCAAGGTTAAAACAAAAGCTACTTAACCACATGATTTTTCTTGATTTCACAGATAATAATCAAAAATCTATATTTCATTTTGAGCAGGAATGTATTCAACAATTGCATCAAGCCAAAATGCTAATTTTTACTGGAGAAAATAAAATCGCTGGAAGTTTGATATTAAAAGCACTTGCTACGACCAATAAATATGAATTAACAAAACATAAAATAAGTTGCTTTGAAGACCTGATAAAAATATATAGTGAAAATTGCCAGCCTCATTTATTTGGAGATATTTTAAATGATCTAAATAAAGCCAGAATATTATACAATAAGGAAGTAGAGTCAAGAGAACTTTACTATTTCATAAAAATGATGGTTGTGAAGTCCATCAATTCAAGGAAAAAGAATCTTAAAAAGGTTGAGGATATTATATATACGCTTGAAAAAAACTGGAAAGAAACTAATTCATTCAATATTTTTGAATATTTATTTAAGCTCACCCTTCTACATAAAGAATTGACAGGTGATTTTGAGGCGATTATTAATATTCTCAAAGAAGTAGAGAATGGAAAATTAAGAGGTAAAAAACTAAATATTTACAGGATTGATTATAATTATATAATACAATCCATGGCTTTTGCCTATTTCAAAAGTTGGAATTTTTCTGATGGTATAACTTTTATTGAAAGTAAAATTGATCATGTAGAGAAGTCATCTACAAATTGGTATAATCTTTCCGCAATATATTTCCTAACATCGATTTATTGCAAGAATTATGCTACCTCAAATGCAATCATTAATAATGTATTTGCGAATAAAACATTTGAAAAATTATCTGATAACCAAAAAGACAAATGGAAGTTATTCGATGCTTATCTGAAAATGATTAATTCTGAAAATTTTTACTTAATAAACTTTCAAGAGTTAAATTTTGCAGAGAAGGTTCCAGGTTTTAGTAAAAATAAAGAGGGCTTTAATTTTGCATTGATAATTTTGCAGTTTATATATTTTCTTGGGTATGGTCAGATTGACGAGCTGGTCGAAAGAAGAAATATATTGAAAGAGTATATGGCCAATCACTTCAAAGAAAATTTTAGCTATAGAACCAGGACTTTTTATAAGCTAATTAGCATCGTCGTAGAGAATGACTTGAATCGAAAGCTGATCATTCAAAAAAGTAAATATTTGATAAAAAAGCTATTAGAAAATAAAGTGATAAGCAATGTCTATGTTGAATACGAGATTGTACCTTACGAACAATTGTGGGATTATATATTAGGCTCAATAAAAGACTATGAAGATAGGAGTTTTAAATAGTTATGCATATTACTTTTCAGCCCAGTCTGGTTTTGGAAAATTTCTTATTCTCGAGTATCTTTTATAACTGTCAAATATTTCGGTATCCGGTCCGGCAACTCGAGGATCATTTGTGTTTTTCAACACCTGCATCAACTCACTCTTCAGCTCATCTTTAATGTTTCCATACTCAGAAATCTCAGCTAAATTATTTAAACAAAAGGGATCTGCTAGAACATCATACAGTTCTACTTCTGGTCTTTTACCATGGGCCAATTCGAAATACCTTTGAATCTCATTATCCTGATAATTTTCAATAATAAATGTTTTTGAAGGACAATCATCAATATCTGTGAAGGCAGCATCTTTTATGTATTTACCTTGATCATCCACTCCGTACATTGGCAGTAGAACGGCTGGACTTTCAGGATCAAATTTTTGAGGAGCCCCAGCAGGCCATCGCTCAGGTTTGATGTTCCAGATATAAATAAAATTTTTACTTCTGATTACGCGCTGTGGGTATCCAACATTCATGTACCTCGAAGAAGAATGTCTTTCTCTACTTGCTATGGCATATTTCCTGGATTTATCGACTATTCCTTCCTTTTCTGAAATGAGCAGGTTCAATATGCTTTTTCCTGAAATAAGTAGCATGCCTTCAGAGCTTGTATTGGTCAATTCTAAAATAGTTGGAGCAAAATCAATAAAGCTAACCGGATCTTCAACTATTCGGCCTCCTGGGAAATTCTTAGGATATCTTATTGCCAGAGGTACATGAACACCATATTCAAAACAATTGGCTTTGGCCCTGGGGAATGGCATGCCATTATCTGCTGTTACAATTACGATGGTATTTTCCAATTCACCAGTCGTCTCGAGATATTCCAGCATCCATTGAAGGTGCAGATCAAACCACTCAATTTCAACTGCATAGTCCAATATATCTCCACGGATCAAATCGTCATCAGGTAAAAACCCGGGAACATCAACATCTTCCACCTTTTTACCCATCCGTTTCCATGAATCTTTTTCGTAAGCTCTATGTGGTTCATGCGCTCCATACCAAAAGAAAAAGGGTTTATTTTCACGGACATTTTCCATGAAGTATTTAAAATTTTCATAATAGTTCTTTTTAGAAATACCATTTGCATACTGTGCATTGATTTGGACGTCATCATACGAAATTGAACTATGTTGAATTCCACCAGCATTGGTTTTTCTCCAAAGAGAATCCTTTTCATCGCGTGCATATCGGAAAGGACCTACCCCTTTACCGGTGAGACCGGTGGCATATCCATTTTTATCTAATAGGTCGATGAAAGGAATATGTTTTTTTAACCATGAAGAAGCATGTTGTCCCGATTGTTCGTTTTGCCAATGATAACGTCCCGTCACTAAAGAACTTCTGGAAGGGGCGCAACCGGGAGATCCAGCATAGCAATTTGTGAAATACACCCCTTCACGAGCAATTTTATCAAATGCCGGAGTCAGAATGAATTTACTACCTGAAAAGCTGGTATGTGCAAAGGATTGATCATCACTAATGGCAAATAGGATATTCGGACGTTTAGATTCAAGAGACTTTTCATTGCAACCAATTTGCAAGATCATTAATAAAACCAATGGTTGAAATATTTTGTGAACTGCCTTCATTATTTAAAAGTATGATTTTCTACTAATCGCTTGAGCAATCATGATAGTAAATTTCGCAAAGCGTAAATTCATTTACAAATAGAATTTGGTAATTATCAGAGTAATTGCCAAATTCAATATTTTAAAGACAAAACTTGATCATGAAATTATTTTACGTATTGATTTTTATTATATCTACATCCTTTGTATTGAATAATAAAAACTTATTAATCGAAGAAGGTGTCGGAATAGGAAAGCTAAAGCTTGGGCAATCTTTTGAAGAAGTGGTCAGCATATTAGGGTTTGGTGGTGAATTAAAGACTTATGAAGATTATTTGGCTGAAGAGTTATTTAATGAAGATCCGGAAATTGCCTTGGAATGCGCCATAGGATTTGACTATTATATTAAGTATGAACATTTACTTACAATTCCGGTTTCATACATCTTTTTTAAAGACAATGCCATTAACCAGATAAAAGTATCAAGCTTTCCGGCATATTATTTTTCTATTGCCAAAGACACAAAAACTAAAAGCGGCTTGAATTTTTGGGACGAAGACAACAGTGTTGTTCAAATATATGGCGCCCCGGATTTAAAGGTAAACTATCCTGGTTTTATACTCGATTCATATTTTTATTTTGAGGAGGGAATCACAGTAAACATGAGGGAAAACAACTATCGGTCGGCACATATTTATTATAGTATGAATGCTGAATTGATAGATAAATTCAGGAAAGAGTTTTAAGAAATTTCTATCTCTTCTTCAGAAGAAATGTCTTTATTTTGTAAAAAATTATGATCAGGAAGTTCAATAATAAATTGCGAACCTTCGCCATAAACTGACTTCAGTTTAATAGTGCCGTTTAATTTGGTTACCATTTCTTTTGCAATATAAAGCCCAAGACCAGATCCGGTAGATTTTTCTGAGGCTCTGTAAAACATGTTATAAATCTTTCCTTGATATTCTTCCCTTATACCCTCGCCATTGTCTTCAACAATAATTTGAAATGACCCATCAACCTTCAGGGCAGAAATTCTGAGCCAAGCACTATTTTCATTATGATTAGAAAATTTACTCGCATTGGATAAGATGTTTTTAATGATAATTTTAAGTCGAAGAGGGTCAGAAATTACTTCAAAATTTGATGGAAGAGAAAGTCTGACATCTATATGTTCAAATTGATCGCCAATAAAATAGTTCTTGAAAATATCTTCTATGAAGTAGTACAAGTTGATTTCTCTAAGTTTTTTATCTACTCTCATGTTTCTGGAAAAATCATTTATATCTTCAATAAATTCGTCTAACCTATGAACTCTCGATTCAATTAAATTAAAGCACTTTGCGATTTCAGCTTTATCCTTAGACTTTATTCCGATGTTAATTAATCCAAGTATTGAAGTAAGCGGTGATCTGATATCATGAGAAGTGCTATATACAAAATTGTCCAATTCCAGATTGGCTTTTTCCAGCATTTTATTTTGTTTTTTTATACGCTCCTCGGCAATTTTTCTTGCATGAATTTTAATAATTGACCCCACCATTCTCACCGGTACTCCTTGCTCATTCCAAACCGCTTGACCTGAATCAGTAAACCACTGATATTCTCCATTTTTCGTCCTTAATCTCAGCTCAACTCCGTACTTAGATCCATCAGCCAAATGACTCTCTAAAGTAAACTTTGCTCTTTCTTGATCTTCAGGGTACACAATTTCATGATAGTTTTCCAACGAGAAATTATTTAATTCATCCGGCTCAAATCCTAAAAGTTGCTTCCACATTGGCGAATGATAAATCTCATTATTTTGTATATCCCAATCGTAAATGCCTGCGTTGGAGCCACTAATTGCCAATTCAAATCTTTGCTTGCTGCTTTTTAATTCTTCAGTGGTTTTAATTAGATATTTATCTTTATTGATAAGATTTGATTCAATTGTGTGATTGAGCTTTATTAAAAATATAATAACCAAGACAGTGGCAAAAATTGATATGAGGAAGGTCAATAAAAAATTTGATATTTCAGATTCTTCAGGACCAATACGCTTTGGCAATATGGGTATATCGTAATAAAATACAGCTAATAAAAGAGCAGTTGAAAATAACGTGAATATAATTCCCTTATGTATGGCTTTAAAATCAAAAAGCGCAAAAGCTGCAACTGTAAGAGGGAAAAAATTGAAGTAAATTCCGCTATCTAATGAATCAGTAACACTGAATATTAAGATTACGAGTAGTGCAGAAGTAAGTAACAATATTTTGGCAAATTCGTAACGTTTTGAGCGATTAAGGAAAAAAGAAATTACAGCAAAATTTATAAGGGTTAGATATATGAGGAGCGAACTTGGTAAGCCAAGATATAAATCGGAAAGTATATATAATATGGAAACGCCAATGACCATTATACTAAGATATCCCGTCAGCATAGCTCGTTTAAAAATACTACTTGACGAAATAAAATGATGATCACCCAATATCAGGCGCTGCGAAAAATTTTCTATATTTTGGTTAAGCATGAGAAAAAATTCTTATCCAACCCAAAGAAACTCAGATTTTTGTAATTATCAAATAGAACATCAATAAATGATCATATGAGAACGGAATGTTATTTATTTCTGTTTAAGGGGATTGAAATGAAGAAAAAGCGATAGGCCCAATAGGATAATTATGGATGATTTTCTGAAAGAAGGCCAACTATTTGCAAATAATATTAGCTCTATCAAAGCAATAAATTGAAGAATATTTTAGAAGGTGTTGGATGTTAAATTTTCTCAATATCTTTTTTAAATCTGCTGATCAATAGTTTTTCTTCACTTCTTAAGCCATCTACAGCAGCGGCAACCTTTTCTATTACATTGATAAATTTAATTTTTAGTTCGTCACTAAAATCCTTTTTGTTTGTTTTGATAGAAAACAATGCAAAACTGTAAGACTGATCTATTTTTGGCGAAATGCGCTCTTCAAGCATTGCAAACCTGTTTTTGGCAGACCAAGCACTCTTGCCCAATTCTGATTCTATTATTGAATCAAATGTTTTTTTTTCATTTTCTTGCAATTCTCCATCAGCTAAAGCAATTGAATAAGCTAGCTCGGCCAAGGCTTGAACGAGCATTATATT
>VAPL010544330.1_pt1 | contig 43053 bp, 40 predicted proteins | sample 3395061 | NCBI WGS metagenome assembly VAPL01 (sample SAMN08290444, study PRJNA428436) | hydrothermal vent metagenome | isolation source: Deep-sea hydrothermal vent chimney 2 | place: Pacific Ocean: Juan De Fuca Ridge | depth 2182 m m | reverse complement strand
GGGGTTTCCGATTTACCTCTCCTTGGGAGAGGTCGGAACTGCTTTTCGCAGTTCCGGGTGAGGTAAAATACAAAATTTCGATTTTTGGTCCTAAGACCAAAGCTTGTGCTCAGCTTGACTGGATATGATCCCGATAGCTATCGGGAGGCGAAATATCCCTATGGCTCTGTCTCGGGGATAGTCGATTTCAAGAAATTTTTTATTAGAGATTCTTCCCCGAGTACTCGGGGTTCCTCCTTCTGAATGACAGCACAATGTCATTCTGAGTGAAGTATAACGAAGCGAAGAATCTCAATACATTGAGAGAAATAGGCACTTTCAGAAGTAGTCTAGTTTTTAAAAAATTCAATTAATTAATCCTGATAATTTATAATGATTGTTAGAATTTTTTGTTTTTAGAGTTGTTTTTGTACATTAGTAAATGTTTTTACACAAGCATCCATATCATCCCTTTATTCCTAAAAATGCTACCAAGTTAATTGTTGGCACCTTACCTCCTCCCCGATTTTCACAAGATAAGCTATTAGAAGGTGATGTTGATTTTTGTTATGGTAGTCGTAACGGATTATTATGGCCTGTTTTAGATAAAATTTTTGATTTAGACTTACTATTTGAAACCTCAGAAGAAACAATTACACAACGTAAAGATTTTTTAATAAATAACAATATTGGTATTTGTGATATTGTTGATAGCTGTAAACGAGAAAAAATTGATGCTTCAGATTTAGGAATGAAAGATGTTAAACTTCGTGATCTAGTCAATTATCTAAAACAATATCCTAAAATAGACACTTTACTTTTTATGGGAGGAAATTCCAAAAACGGACCAGAATATTTTTTTAGAAGACATCTAAAAGAATATAAATTAAGATTAGAACTTATCATAAATAAAGTACCTAGAATACATCAATTCAATTTAGAAGATAAAATTATAAAAACCGTTTCATTAACTGCACCATCAGGATCAGCTAATAGAGCTATAGGAAGCATGTATGTATATAAAATCTTAAAACAACAAAACCCTAATTTCAATACTTTTAATTTTAGAGTTTTACAGTATACAGAACATTTTACCTAAGGCACTGTTAAGAAATAAATAGTGCAGAATTAGCGAAGTAATTTTATTCTTTTTCAAGGCAATCCCGAAGCTTCGGGATCAAGCATAGCATCTCTATAGTTCAAAATTTTAACGCAGTAAAAGGGCAAAAGAACAAGCTAATTCTGCACTATTTATTTCTTAACAGTGCCTAAGATTACAGTAATTTTATACCTTTTTCTCTATATTGATCTAGAATTTTAGAATTTGGATCAAGTTCAGTTACTAGTGTATCTAGCGCGTTAATATCGCAAATTTTATACCTGTTAATGGTATTCAATTTTTCAGAAATTGTTAGAGAAACCAATCGTTTAGAGGCATTAATCATTGCTTTTTTCAATTGAGCAATTTCCCAATCTATTGCCGTAACACCATCAACTAAGTCAAGATAACCTGTTCCTAAAAAACAAATATCAGCTTTAATTTCAGATAAAATATTAATGGTACTTCCTCCTGTTGCTAATTGAGATCTTCTAGATAGTTTTCCCCCAATAAAAATTACCTTATCATTTTCTGATACATTATTGAGTAATTCTATTGCCATAGGAAGACTTGAAGTAAAAATGGTAAGGTCTAAATTATGTGGAAGTAGTTTAGCTAATTCTAAATTAGTTGAACCTCCGCTAATAAGAACAACATCTCCTTTGTTTAACAAAGAAATTCCTTTTTGGGCAATGATAGATTTACTACCCAATTCATAAATTTCCATATTTCGGTCTGAATAGATATTAAAACCATTTGAAACGGCACCGCCATGTACCTTTTTTAATTTTTTTAAATCGTCTAACTCTTTAACATCCCGGCGTACAGTATCCATAGAAACTTTTAATATACCTGCCAAATCGGTCAGTAAAATTCTGTTATGAATGTGTACTTCATTAAGAATAACTTGATGTCGTTGTTTTTTTTCCAATAATAAGAAATTTTTAAACTAATTTGTAATATTATAAAAATTGATATAAAAATGCAATTTAAATATGGCTTTATTATGTTGTTTGTAATAGATAATATATATCTGTCGAAATGACATTGTACTTTATAAATAGTAATAATATTGAATTACCCATTATATTTGACATAGAGCCTAAACACTTTTAATGCAATAAATTTATGCAAATTTAATTAATTTATGCTGTATTTTCAATAAAACAAAATATTTGCAATATATTTTTGCAATAAAATACAGCAAATTGAAATGTGTTTTGTATATTCGTTCCATACAAATATAAATTCTAACTCAAATGAAAAAAAATTATTATCTATTTTCAACGCTCCTGATGGTGTTTTTTGTTCAAAGTTTATTTGCACAATCAATAACTATTTCGGGTACAGTCACTGAAAAAGGAAGTGGAAACCCGCTGCCAGGTGTTAGCGTGGTTATTCAAGGAACTACAAGTGGAAGTGTTACCGATTTTGACGGAAATTATTCTTTCAATGCAGACAATTTTAAAGACAAAAACCTTGTTTTTAGTTATCTCGGGTTCAAAACGACTTCTGTAAAATTAACTGACGAAAGTCAGGTTATAGATATTGAATTACAAGAAGACTTGTTAAGTCTAGATGAAATTATCGTTACAGGAAATAGTATTGGAGTAAATAAAAGAACTCTAGGTAATGCCATTTCTACTTTAAAAGCTAGTGATTTGGTAAACAATGCTGCTATTGCAGTTGACCAAGCCATATCAGGAAAAGTTGCTGGTGCATTGGTACAACAAAATTCCGGAGACCCGGCAGGAGGAATAAGTATAAGGCTTAGAGGGGCAAGTACAGTTTTAGGGAATTCTGATCCACTATATATTGTAGATGGCATAATTATCAGTAATTCCAGTGCAAGCCCTTTAGATTTAGGTGGTAATTCTCAAAATAGATTGGCTGACCTTAATCCAAACGATGTGGAAAGAATTGAAATTCTAAAAGGAGCAGCGGCAGCAGCTATTTACGGTTCTAGAGCCAGTAATGGTGTCGTGCAGGTTTTTACAAAAAGAGGTAAAAAGGGAGCTCCAAAATTTAGTTTTTCTACAAGCGTGAGAACTAATGAACTCAGAAAGGAAATAGATTATAATACAGCACCCTTACAATGGGTAAATATTTTTGATAGGAATGACCTTGCAACCGTTCCTGTAACACGTTATAATTTTCAAGATGAATTTTTTGCTGCCGGTTTTGGAGTAGAAAATTACCTTTCAGTAAGCGGAGCTAATGAAAAAACCTCCTACTTTATATCTGCGTCACAGTTAGACAATGAAGGAATAATAAAGAATACTGATTTCAGAAGAATTGGTTTTAAAGTAAATATTGATCAAAAAGCATTTGATTGGCTTACTGTAAGTGCAGGTTTAAACTATGTAAGGAGTCAAAGTAGTGATATGCCAAATGGAGGTATCAATGCTGCTTATGGGGCAATTACAGGATTTGTATTTAGTGACAATTCTGTTAATCCGGCACCAAACGAATCAGGAGTATATCCGGTTACATCTTTATTAGTACCTAGAACAAACCCGGCAGAAGCTGTAAATCGTTTTGATTTTAGGCAGAAAGTAAATCGTTTTATAACAAGTGTAAGTTTAGATGCAAAAATTACAGAACATTTATCTGCAAAATATACATTGGGCTTAGATTATTATAATCAATCAGGTACAGCGTTTATTCCTACCAATAATACATCTCCCAACGCTGATGGATTTGCCCGTAGGTCAGATATTAATAATTTTCAATATAATAGCGATTTGAATCTTTCTTATCAAATAGATTTGAACGAAGATATTTCATCGACTACAATATTGGGTGGTTCATGGCAATATGAAGAGTTTGATAGAATTGGTATAAATGCCATAGGTTTACCTCCAATTGTTGGAACAGCCACAAGTGGAAGTATTGTTGAACAAGGAGAAAGTAGATCTCAAATTTCTTATTGGGGAGGTTTTTTACAACAATCGTTTAGCTACAAAGATAAATTATATCTTAATGGAGCTATAAGAATGGACGGTGCTTCAACTTTTGGTGAAAGTGAAAGAGATCAGTTGTATGCAAAAGCAAGTCTTTCATATATACTATCTGAAGAAGATTTTTGGGAAGATACCTTTGGTGAAACGTTTAATACTTTCAAACTAAGAGCTTCCTGGGGACAAGCAGGTAATTTAACAGCCTTATCAGCTTTTCAGAGGTTTACATTATTAAACCCTTCAGCAATTAACGGGTCAGTAAGTTTAATACCGAGTACAACGCAAGGGGATCTTAATATTGCACCTGAACGTCAAGAAGAAATAGAAATTGGTTTTGATGCCGGATTTTTTAATAATAGATTGGGTATAGAGTTTACCTATTATAAACAAAAAGTAACAGACCTATTATTGACAAGAGAATTAGCTCCATCTACCGGTTTTGGCTCTAGACTTGAAAATGTAGGTAATCTAGAAAACAAAGGAATAGAATTATTACTACGTGCAATTCCTGTAAAAACTGAAGATTTTTCTTGGGATATTACTGTTACTTATTCTAAAAACGAAAATGTTGTAACTAAAGTTGCCGGAGGAGGTCAATTTGCATTGGCTGGTAGTTTTGCTACCAACTATGTAATTGAAGGGGAACCTTTAGGAGTCTTTTTTCGACAATTTTATGCTAGAGAAGCAGATGGAAGTATTTCATTAGACGCTGACGGCTATCCATTTAGAGGAACTACTGCAGAAGGAGCTTCATCTAAAGTGCTTGGTGACCCAAATCCGGATTGGTTTGGTTCTTTAATCAATGAGTTTAGTTATAAAAATTTTAGCCTCAGGGTACAATTAGATGCCGTACAAGGATTTGATATTTTCAACTGGAATAGAAGGTTATTAGATAATGTTATTTTTGGCGGAGGCTCTAATGTAGGAGAAGAATTACTAGGCAATAGACCTAAAGGGTTTGGTCGTGCTCAGGCAGGAATTTTTGAAGAATTCGTTGAAGATGGATCTTTTGTAAAATTAAGAGAACTCGCTTTGAGCTATAATTTAAAATCGCCATTTAAATCAATCGATGCTATAAAATTTAGTTTTATTGGTAGAAATTTAATTTCATGGGATGATTACAGTGGTTGGGATCCTGAAATAAATACAGCAGGTCAGAGTAATGGAGTGAGAGGTTTTGACTTTGCAGGAGTTCCAATACCAAGAACGTATCAATTAGGTATAAATGTTAGTTTCTAATCTAAAAAAAATAAAAATGAAAAATATCTTTAAATATAGATTCGCATTTTTGCTTACCACAATATTGGTGTTAGCTTCGTGTGAAACAAATTTCGACAACCCCAATGCAGCTAACGACAATCAAGTATTTTCTTCTAGAGAAGGTATATTAGCTGCAACCGTAGGTATGCAACAAATATATGCTACCTCAGGAGTGAGGTGGATCATAGAAACACCCGCTATTACTACTCGAGAAGGTGGTATTACAACTACTTTTCAGAATATGATAGAATTAGAAGATGGAGGTAGTGATCTACCCAATTTTAATTCCAATGTTCAAGGCTTGTGGGCAACCATGTTAAGAGTAATGAAAATAGCTGAAGATATTGAAAGTAGCGCCCCAGCTCTAAGCTTAGAGGCAGGTACACAAAGTGGTCTTTTAGCTTACGCTAAGCTTTTTAAAGCAATGACAATTGGTAGTCTAGCGCAAAATTATGAGCAAGTAATAGTTCAAACAAGTAACAATAATGATGCAGCTTTCATCTCTAGAATGGAAGGATTTCAAACCGCAATCGCTTTACTGAACGAAGCTAAATCGATCATTACAGCCACTGCAATATCTGATGAATTTACGAATGAAGTAACGCTGGATAATATAGATGTTACAAACACTATAGATGCAATGTTGGCTAGATATAATCTATTCGCCGGAAACTATGATGCTGCTATTACAGCTGCCAATAGTGTAGATTTATCATCTACATCTGTTTTTGCTTACGACTCACAAAATTTAAATCCTATTTGGGCTAGAGTATTTCAAAATGCTGCTCCAAATTTTAAACCAAGAGATAATTTCGGGTTACCTGCTGCATTTTCTTTTGATGCCTCTGATGGTAGATTATCTTTTTATTTGGTTTCTTTAGGTGATACTAATCAAAATGGATTACCCATTGAGGATTTAGCAGGCTTTTTTGATGTAGATACAGGGTCTTTACCTATTTATATACCGGATGAGATGAAATTGATTATAGCTGAAGCAAACCTTAGAAAAGGTTCACCGGATATGGCAGCAGCAGCTACAGCAATAAATGATGTATTGACTGATACAAATGATGTTTTTGGTATAAATGCCAATGTAGCTTCTTATTCCGGAGCAAATACAGTAGATGCTTTATTAAATGAAGTTTATCGTAACCGTAGAGCTGAATTGTTTTTAACGGGAATGAGTTTGGAAGACAGCAGGCGTTTTGATCGACCACAACCAAGTGGAACCAGTATGATTTATACTGAAGAACGTAATAGAAATTTCTATCCATATCCTATTACCGAAAGAAATAGTAATCCAAACACACCATCAGATCCATCTATATAACAAACTTATTAATAGTAGCATTTAAATTAGTTTATTTTTGAGAGAATTTAGGGCAATAATTATATTGCTCTAAATTCAATTCTCAACGCATCACAATATAATTTCTTAATAAATTTTTGTGAAACACCCATAACTAAATCTTGATACACAAGGGAATGACTATATGGATGTTCCATGTGACTCCCGATAGCTATCGGGATAAAAAACAATGAATATAGACACATGAAAGTAAAGACAGGTCTCGATATATTAATTCAAGATAAAGCACTTCAAAGTAAATTTAAAGGAAATGTGGCATTATTATGTCATAATGCGTCTATTGATTCAAATTTTAACCATGCAGTTTTAAAATTTAAAGAAATATTTGGTAAACGTTTTGTGAAAATATTTGGACCTCAGCATGGTTTTTCAACTGATGTTCAAGATAATATGGTTGAAACTGATCATTATACGCATCCTTATTTTAACATTCCTGTATATTCGCTTTATTCAGAAACACGTATTCCTACTGATGAAATGTTAGAAAACATTGATCATTTTTTTGTTGATCTACAAGATGTGGGATGTAGAATATACACATACATCTATACACTAACACTTTTATTGGAAAAATGTATTGGTAAAGACATTCAAGTTGTCATACTTGATCGTCCTAATCCAATTAACGGAATTGATATTGAAGGAAACATATTAGAGTCTGAATTCAAATCATTTGTTGGTCTCCATCCTATTCCTGTACGACATGGAATGACCATTGGAGAAGTTGCATTAATGCATCAAAATCTGTGGGCTAAAGAAAAAATAAATCTCGAAATAATAAAAATGCATCATTGGAAACGTGAAATGTTTTTTGAAGATACCAAATTACCTTGGATATTGCCTTCCCCGAATCTTGCAAGAGCAGAAAGTGCTTATACTTTTCCAGCAACAGTTTTGTTTGAAGGCACACAATTAAGTGAAGGGCGTGGTACTTCACAACCATTAGAAATTGTAGGACATCCAAAAATAAAGCCTTTTTTATTTTACGAAACTCATTTGTCTAATAGTATAAAAAAATCGAAGTTAAAAGGTTTTGTGCTTCGTCCTATAACGTTTCTTCCAACTTTTCAAAAACATACTAATACAATTTGTGGCGGTTTTCAAATTCACATTACTAATAAAAAAATCTTTAAACCCTGGCGTGTTGGTCAATTTTTGTTACGGGAACTATATCATTATTTAGGAAATGATTTTAAATGGAAAGAACCTCCTTATGAATATAATTATACTCATAAGCCTATTGATATTATCAATGGTACCGATAAATTAAGGCATTGGGTTGAAAATAATGAATCTATAGACAAACTTGATTCTTTTGAAAAATTAGACGATTATAAAGAACAGTTAAATGAAGTTAAAATGTATTAAAATAAATGGATGCATCAAAACTAACCACAGAACAGTCTTCTAAATATAATGATTTAGAAAAAATGGATACATTAAAACTCCTTACTAATATTAACAGGGAAGATAAATTTATTTCTATTGCAGTAGAAAAAGCAATTCCTAATATTCATAAACTAGTTGATGTTATCGTTTCAAAAATGAAGAATGGAGGAAGGTTATTTTATATCGGTGCCGGTACGAGTGGCAGATTGGGAGTTTTAGACGCCTCTGAATGCCCACCTACTTTTGGGGTTTCTGATGATTGGGTTATAGGCTTGATTGCAGGTGGTGATGGCGCACTTCGAAAAGCTGTTGAAAATGCCGAAGATGATACCAATCTAGCTTGGATTGAATTACAAAAATTCGATATTACTAAAAGGGATGTTCTTATAGGGATTGCTGCTTCCGGAACAACTCCTTATGTTATCGGAGGTATTCAAAAAGCCAAACAACAGAATATCATTACCGGATGCATTACTTGCAATAAAAATTCACCACTATCATTAGAAGTTGACTACCCTATTGAATTAATTGTAGGACCGGAATTTCTTACCGGAAGTACAAGAATGAAAGCTGGAACTGCTCAAAAATTAGTGTTGAATATGATTTCGACTACTATCATGATAAAACTGGGCAGAGTTTTGGGTAACAAAATGGTTGACATGCAGTTATCTAATAAAAAACTGACAAATAGAGGCATCAAAATGATAATGGATGAACTTGAAATTGAAGAAGAATTAGCCAATAAATTACTATTAAAACATAAAAGTGTAAGAGAGATATTTAATAAGTATAAAAACAATGGGCAGTAAGGTGATAGGAAAAAATATCGACTATAAAGAAGCCGGTAAATTTGAAGAGACCAGATTTGAAAAAATTCACAATGTAATTTTTGATAATTCTAATGTAGCTTCTAGTATAGTAGCTAATGAAATTGCCGAACTTATTCGAAAAACAGCACTTGAAAATAAAAATTGTGTGTTGGGATTAGCTACTGGTTCTTCTCCTATAAAAGTATATGAAGAATTGGTTAGAATGCATAATGAAGAAGGCTTGAGTTTTACTAATGTAATTACTTTTAATTTGGACGAATATTATCCTATGGATAAACAAAACATCCAAAGTTATCATTATTTTATGCATGAACATCTTTTTAATCATATTGATATAATCCCTGAAAATATTCATATTCCTGATGGAACTATTCATAGTGATGATATACATCAATATTGTATTGATTATGAACTGAAAATTAAACAAGCCGGTGGTTTAGACCTTCAATTACTCGGTATTGGCAGAACGGGTCATGTGGGTTTTAATGAACCCGGTTCTCATTTAAATTCCGGTACGAGAAATATTACATTAGATCATATTACAAGGGTTGATGCAGCTCCGGCCTTTTTAGGAATTGATAACGTACCTAGAAAAGCAATAACCATGGGTATTGGTACTATCAGAAAAGCCAACAGAATTATATTATTGGCTTGGGGTATTAATAAAGCTGAGATTATTAAAGAGACCATTGAAGGTGAAATATCTTCTGATGTGCCTGCTACTTATTTACAAAATCACAATAACACCTCTTTTATATTAGATAATGAAGCTGCTGGTGAGTTAACTAGGGTAAAAACACCTTGGCTGGTGTCTTCTTGTACTTGGTCTGAAAACTTAAAAAGAAAAGCGGTTGTTTGGTTAAGCGAACTCCTACATAAATCTATACTAAAACTTACAGATAAAGATTATAACAATAATGGGATGTCTAGCTTACTCATTGAAGAAAGTACAGCTTATGATCTAAATATTAAGATATTCAATAATTTGCAACATACTATTACTGGATGGCCCGGCGGTAAACCAAATGCTGATGATACTAATAGACCTGAACGTGCAAATCCTGCAAATAAACGTGTTCTAATTTTCAGTCCTCACCCTGATGATGATGTAATATCTATGGGCAGTACCTTTGACAGATTGATTGAACAAGGGCATGAGGTGCATGTAGCTTATCAAACCTCAGGAAATATAGCTGTTCCTGATGAAGATGCTTTAAAATTTGCTGAAGTCAGTAACAAATTAAATGAGTCAGATGAAATCAAAAATACTATCAATTATCTCAAGAAAAAGAAAGAAAACAGCATTGATACTATAGAAATAAGAAAACTCAAAGGTTTAATTAGAAGAAGTGAATCTTTAGCTGCTACACGATATTTAGGTTTGCCTGATGAAAATGTACATTTTTTAGATTTGCCATTTTATGAAACCGGAGCCATAAAAAAGAACAGATTATCTGATAATGATATAGAAATGATGTGTTCTTTAATAACAAAAATTAAACCACACCAAATATATGCTGCCGGTGATTTGGCTGACCCTCATGGAACGCATAAAGTTTGTTTAAATGCCCTTTTGGGTGCTTTAGAAAAATTAAGATCTAAACCATTTATGAACGACTGTTGGGTTTGGTTATATAGAGGTGCCTGGCTCGAATGGGAAACCTATGAAATTGATATGGCAGTCCCAATGAGTCCTGATCAGGTTCTGAAGAAAAGACATGCCATATTCTATCATCAATCTCAAAAGGATGGAGTGATGTTTCAAGGGGATGACTCCAGGGAGTTCTGGGTAAGAGTTGAAGATAGAAATAGATTAACAGCTAAAAAATATCATAATTTAGGTTTGGCTGATTATGCCGCTATTGAAGCTTTTAAACGTTATTATTTTTAGCCTGATTGTTTATGTATATGTCAAAAAAATTATTTTGTAAATAGCTAAATGTTAATGCTTTGTAAAAATGTCATTTCGAGCGCAGTCGAGAACTTATTTTACTAAAAGTGAAAAGAAAGGTCTCGCCTTTAGTTTATCTTGAGCGAAGCCGAAAGGCTCGACCCGACATGTAATAAGTCTAGCTAATTCTTGTCATGTACTACTACCTAAATGTCACTACATTTCCAATGCCTTCTTAGCATCGTTATTCATTAAAATTTCCACTGGGTTTTCTAAGGCTTCTTTAATCGCAACTAAGAATCCAACTGATTCTTTTCCGTCTATAATTCTATGATCATACGACACAGCTACGAACATAATAGGTCTGATCTCTACTTTACCATTAATTGCTACAGGTCGTTCTACAATATTATGCATTCCTAAAATAGCACTTTGCGGAGGGTTAATAATTGGTGTCGATAACATTGATCCAAACACACCGCCATTAGTAATGGTAAATGTACCTCCTGTCATTTCATCTATGGTAATTTCGCCATCTCTTGCACGAATTGCCAACCGTTTTACTTCGCTTTCAATGCCTTTAAAAGTTAAATTTTCAGCATTTCTGATAACTGGCACCATTAATCCTTTTGGTCCGGAAACCGCTATTGAAATATCTTGAAAATCATACGACACTTTAAAATCGCCATCGATCATAGAATTTACATCAGGGAATAATTGTAAGGCTCTCACCACAGCTTTGGTAAAAAAACTCATAAAACCTAAACTTACACCATGTTTTGTTTTAAAATCTTCTTTGTATTGTTTGCGCAGATCAAATATAGGTTTCATATCAACTTCGTTAAACGTAGTTAACATTGCAGTTTCATTCTTTACAGCAACCAGGCGTTCAGCTACTTTACGACGTAACATTGATAGTTTTTTACGTTCTCCTCCCCTAGTAGTATCAACAGCCGGTGTACCCATACTCGGCACAGCTTTTATGGCATCATCTTTAGTAATTCTACCATCTTTACCTGTACCTTTTATGGTATCCGTTGAAATATTTTTTTCAGCCAATATTTTTTTAGCTGCCGGTGAGGCTGTTCCTGTAGCATAAGTAGTTTCGGGTTTTGAGTTTGAGGTTTCGGGTTTTGACGGATTCTTAGATTCGTTAGAGCTATCAGAACCAGTACTACTGACTGCCGACTGACTACTCCCTTCTGGTTTAGCTACGCTCGTATCAATCAAACACACCACTGCACCTACAGCTACCGCATCGCCTTCTTCTGCTTTAAGCGTAATAATTCCACTTTCTTCAGCCGGTAATTCTAAGGTTGCTTTATCAGAATCTACTTCGGCAATTGCCTGATCTTTTTCAACATAATCACCATCTTCAACTAACCATGTTGCGATTTCTACTTCTGTAATAGATTCTCCCGGAGAGGGAACTTTCATTTCTAAAATCATAATCTTTATTTTCTCTCGCAAAGGCGCAAAGGCGCTAAGTTGCAAAGGTTGTTTTATTATCTATTTTTAAATTTATACACAATAATCGTAAATCTACAATTCGAATACTTTATCAATTACTCTTTGATGTCTTCTTTTAAACCTAGTACTAGAACCCGCTGCAGGAACCGAATAAAATGGTCTAGAAGCAACTTTCAATTTTACCAAATCAAAACGCAGTAATAAATAGCTCCAAGCGCCCATATTTTGGGGTTCTTCTTGTGCCCAAACATAATTTTTTACATTTTTATATCTGTCAATTACCCTTTGTAATTTTTCTTTATGTAATGGGAATAATTGTTCTATCCTAACTAATGCCACGTCTTCTCTTTCTAATTTTTCTCGTTCGGCTAATAAATCATAATAGAATTTACCAGTACAAAATACTAATTTTTTAACCTTAGTAGGACTAATTGTATCGTCTATTACTTCTTGAAATTCTCCATTAGAAAACTCATTTAAACTTGATACTACTTTTGGATGACGTAGTAAACTTTTAGGTGTAAATACAATTAAAGGTTTTCTAAAATCACGTTTTAATTGTCGGCGTAACAAATGAAAAAAATTAGCCGGGGTAGTACAATCGGCAACGGTCATATTATCATTTGCACATAATTGTAAATAACGTTCCATTCTAGCTGAAGAGTGCTCAGAACCTTGACCTTCATATCCATGTGGTAACAATACAACTATTCCGTTTTGTAATTTCCATTTGTCCTCAGCAGCAGACATATATTGATCGAAAATAATTTGAGCTCCGTTACTAAAATCACCAAATTGTGCTTCCCAAATGGTCAATGTATTAGGATTCGCCATCGCATAACCATAATCAAAACCAAGTACGCCATATTCTGACAGCAATGAATTATAAATATTCATTTGTCCCTTATTATCAGGGTTTGTATTCAGTAAATTGATACGTTCTTCAGAGATTTCATCTCGTAATATGGCATGACGATGACTAAAGGTACCACGTTCAACATCTTGACCGGAAATTCGAATATTGTATCCTTCTTCTAATAATGAACCATAAGCTAATGTTTCCGCCAAGCCCCAATCAATAGTATCGGTTTCTATCATTTTGGCTCTACCAGACAGAATACGTTCTGCTTTTCGTAAAAATTTTACGCCTTCAGGCACAGTTGATACTACTTTTGCAATGTTTTTTAGATGCTGTTCTGCATATGTTGTATTAACGGGTAACAACATATCTTTTACATCTTTACGTGAAAACCCTTTCCATGTACTTTCCATAAAGGGCTTCAGACTTGAAGTAGTATCCCTTTTAGACATCTCATATTGATTTTCTAGCATGATCTTAAAATCAGCTATGATCTTCTTTTTATAAGCTTCATCTATGACACCTTCATCTATTAAACGTTGTGCATAAATATCTCTGGGATTATCGTGTTTAGCTATCGCTTTATACAGGTTTGGTTGTGTAAAACGAGGTTCATCACCTTCATTATGACCATATTTTCTATACCCTAATAAATCGATAAATACATCGCGTTTGAATTTCATTCTAAAGTCAAGCGCCATCTCTACAGCATGTACTACTGCTTCGGCATCATCAGCATTTACATGAAGTACCGGAGATAATGTTACTTTTCCAATATCTGTACAATAGGTGCTTGACCTTGCATCTAAATAATTGGTTGTAAATCCAATTTGATTATTAACCACAATATGAATGGTGCCTCCTGTTGAATATCCTTTAAGTTTACTCATTTGAATTACTTCATATACTACGCCTTGTCCTGCAATTGCTGCATCTCCATGAACAAGAATAGGTAGTATTTTTGAGGAATCTCCTTTGTATTTTCTATCAATTTTAGCTCGTGTGATTCCTTCTGCAACAGCATCAACTGCTTCTAAATGTGAAGGATTTGGCACTAAATTCATTTTTATATCCTTACCATTCTGATAGGTTTTATTTAAGCTCAAGCCTAAATGATATTTTACATCACCATCTATATCATCATCATCAAAATCTTTCCCTTCAAATTCACTAAAAAGCTCTCTTACCGGTTTTCTAAATATATTTATTAAGGTATTCAAACGCCCTCTATGCGCCATCCCGATAACACATTCTTCTAATTGATATTTATCAACAGCATTAAAAAGAGTCATACTAATTGCGGGAATCAATGTTTCTCCGCCTTCTAAAGAAAAACGCTTCTGTCCTACATATTTGGTTTGTAAGAATTGCTCAAAAGTTACAGCTTGGTTTAATTTTGAGAAAAGATGCTTTTTATCCTCAATAGAATAGTTAGGGTGATTATTATTTTTATGCAATTTTTCTTGCCACCATTTTATTTCTTCCGGCTGACGAATATACATATATTCAATACCAATAGAATCACAATACACTTCTTCTAAATGCGCTACAATTTCTTTTAATGTTGTACTACCTATTCCCAACACTTCACCTGCATCAAAAACCGTATCTAGATCTTCTTTTGAAAGCCCAAAATTTTCTATAGCCAACGTTGGAGTGTACTTTCTACGTTCTCTTACAGGATTGGTTTTTGTAAATAGATGTCCTCTGGAACGGTATCCATTCATTAGTTCAATAACCTGAAACTCTTTATGTACATGCCCTGGAATTTCAGATGTAGATTGTTCTTCTCCATCTAAAGAATAATCTGTATTAGCTAAATCATAACCTTGAAAAAAACTTCTCCAGCTTGGCTCTACCGCATCAGGATCTACTAAGTATTTATGATATAAATCTTCTATAAAACCAGTATGTGCTGCATTTAAAAAGGAAAATCTATCCATTTATTTACCTATTTGTAACTTTAAAAAACATGAAAAACAAAAGTACAATTTTTATCATTATAGTATCATTAAATTTAGATTGTTATTGATAAATTTTATTTAGATAAAAAAAATTAATTTAGTACTTGTAGAGTATCAAAAAACATTTATATTTGCACTCCGAAAAGGAAAATAAATTCCTCCTTAGCTCATCCCGATAGCTATCGGGAGGTTAGAGCAAAGAAGAAAAGTTCTTTAAATTATGCAATCATGTGTGTATATAATTTATTCTAAGCAATTAGATAAGTATTATATAGGAGAAACTTCAGATCTTAAGAATAGACTTGAAGAACATAGAATTAGTTTTTATGAAAATTCTTACACATCTAATGCGAATGATTGGATTGTATTTTTTAAAATAGTTTGTGAAACAAAAACTCAAGCTATTAAAATTGAAAAGCATATTAAGAGTATGAAAAGTAAAACTTACATACATAATCTTAAGAATTATCCAGAAATTGCAAATAAGTTAAAGGAAAAATATTTAAAATAAATTCCTCCTTAGCTCAGTTGGTTAGAGCATCTGACTGTTAATCAGAGGGTCCTTGGTTCGAGCCCAAGAGGAGGAGCTTGAAAACAAAAAACCATCCATAATTTATAGTGGATGGTTTTTTCATTACTGATTGTTTTGTAGTTTTTGTTATTCTTCTTTAACTGGTTCTTCAGGTTCAGGTTGAACAACTTTAAACTGAGTTCGTCTATTTAACTGATGTTCATCATTACTACATCGTTTACCATCGGCACAATCATTTACTAATTGTGTTTCACCAAAGCCTTGACTGGTAATTCTACTGGCATCTATACCTTTAGAAATGATATAATCTACAGTAGATTTAGCTCTTCTATCAGATAGTCCCATATTATATGAAGCCGGACCTCTAGAATCAGTATGCGATGTTCCTAAAATTTTCATCTCTGGATACGTTTTCATCACATCTATCACTTTATCTAATTGCTGAGCTGCATCCTCTCTAATATCCCATTTATCAAAATCAAAGTATATTTTATCTATATTAACCAATACTTCATCACCTACTGCTTTAAATTCTGTAGCTAAATCAATATTTTTCTCTAAAGCAGGAGCATCAATGTCATTTACCGTTTTTACTTCTTGTTTTTCAATTAAATATCCCGGGTTAGTACCTACTAATGTATAAACACTATTACAAGGCACATCAAAACTATAAGTTGCTTCATCTTCATGAGCAGCAGTTATTTGTAATTGATTTCCTTCACTATCTAATATTGAAACCATAGCGCCAGGTAATAATTCTTGTGTGTCTTTATCTCTAACTATACCTTTTATAGTTTGTAAACAATCAATGAATACTGCTTCATCTTGATTAAAAGAATAGATATCATCATCTCCTTTTCCTTCTTTTCTATTTGAAGAAAAATACCCTTTACGCTGAGTATCATCTAAAATATAAGCAAAGTCGTCTTTTGCAGTATTAACAGGCTGATCTAAGTTTATTGGAATAGAAACCGAATTATCAAAAACCTTACTGGCATAAACATCTAACCTACCATAACCTTCATGTCCATTTGATGAAAAGTATAAAATATTATCATCACTAATAAACGGAAACATTTCTCTTTCTTTAGTATTAATTCTATCGCCCATATTTTTAGGCTCACCAAAGGTTCCATCTTTATGGATATCAACTACATAAATATCTGTTTTACCAATAGATTCAGGTCTGTCAGAAATAAAATACAGTTTTGTTTCATCTTTATTTAAAGTGGGTAATCCTGACTGGTATTCATCACTATTAAACGGTAATTTTTGAACATTAACCCATTCACCAATTCCATTAACAGAAGCCTTGTATAATTGAATATTATCAAACCCTTCTTTACTTTTTATAGATTTATCTTTATTATTATAGTTATTTGCACTAAAATATACTGTTTTAAAGTCTTTAGTAAAAGTAACCATAGCCTCATGCGCTTTTCTATTAACATCACCTTCTAAATTTTTTTTGTTTATAATTTGACCCGTACTATCTATATCGCCAACAAATAAATCTAAAAAAGGTTGGTCATTTTCATTCCAAACCTGTCTAATAATTCTTATTTTCTCATTCGGTGAAGCGAAAACAATTCTATTATTATTTAAAAAGGCGACTCCAAAGTCAGCCTGTTTCGTATTAACATTGAGGTTTCTAATACTATGTTTTCCTGGTGTTGTTTGGGCACTAATTAACACTGAAATCAATAGTAAGCATACAATAATAATCTTTTTCATTTTTTTAATTTTAATTTTAATAAAAATATTTTATGACAGATATTATGTGTTAAACCACTAATATATCGGTAAAACATTTACTATAATTATAAATTTTATATATTATAAATCTCTGATTCTTTAGAAGTTATCTTCTAAAAAGGGGGAGTGAGATTTAAGAATTGAACGCAAATTTACAAATAAATGTTAAAAGTTAATTTATTTTAAGATTAAAACACCTTCTATTAAATATAAGTCATTGATTATAAGTAAATTAAAATATTTTTTTTGTTCTTAATGCTGTATCTAATAAAAGTAATACAGATAGACATAAAATACTTACTACTAAAATTGAAGGAATTTGAATATTCTGTGTTAAAGAATTACCTAAATCGGCAATTAGATTGTTAGAAACCATTGAAAGTTTAGAAATATAACTGTGATTTTGGGTTGTGGTAGGTTTAGAAAGTAATATATAAACAATAAAGCTTAAGAATAAGAAGAAAATGATATTCCAATTTTTTTTGCTGATAATTGGTTTATAATCAGTAATGGGGTTAGTACTTACTTTAGCCATTATCTCAATAGAAAAATCAGGTCTAGGAACTTCTAAACTATTCTTTTTTAACAATGATGTTAAAATTATATCTTTAAGTATTACCTCATCAGGATTGGTATTCACTTTTGCCATCACTTTATCTGTAAAATCTATTGATGGTGAATCTAAGTCAATACTTTGAAGCAATTTTTTAGTGATATGTTTTTCTTTATCTGGCATTAAAGAATAGTTTTCAATTCCGTTTTTAAAATTTTTGAAAGCTCTTTATACAATTTTTTACGAGCTCTAAATAATCTGACTTTTATATTGGTTTTTGTCAATCCTGTAATTTCTATAATTTCATCAAAAGTATTTTCATTCAAATAAAAAAGCGTGATAAGCAAAGCATCTAATTCTGCCAAAGCATTTATCGCTATAGTAACATACTTTTTTTGTTCTTCAGCTTTCAATAAATTTAATTGTGGAAAAGAAAAATCTATGGAGTGATTTTCTATTACATACTCATCAATATCTGTCACTTCTAATTTCTTTTTCCTAATTTTAGAAATAGCGGTTCTATAAACTATGGTATACAACCATGTCGAAAATTTTGAATTTCCTTTAAATGTTTGTAATTGCTGAAAAGCTTTAACAAAACTATCTTGAGCTACTTCCTCAGCATCTTCGGGACTTCTCACAATTTTCAAAGCTATAGTATACGCCATATCTTTATAACTTTCAACTAAAAAGCTAAAAGAAGATGCATCACCAAGTAATACTTTTTCAATATAAATTTGATCTTTGGCTGGGTTCATTTAAATAGTTTGACGCCAACAATAGTATTATGGTTACATTTTAAACCTGAGTTCGACCTAATATTTTTTATATTGGTGTTCGTGAACCTCCTTTGTCGGTTTCTTGTCATATTTTCTTGAATTAACCCACCTGCCCGCCGAAGGCTGGTTAGTCCTTCTAAAATCTGTCTTCAAATATGAAAAAATTTATCTAAACTGTAAAAAATATTAGGTCGAACTCAGGTTTTAATTTTTCTCTTATAAGGTTTTTGTATTTTGCTGTTCAATATTATAATCTAATTCCCACCCGAAAGTACTTACCAATTGCTCAATCATTTCTATTGTTTCTAAAGCTTTGGCTTTTGCTGACAACAACAACTTGCTATCTGGTATTTTTTCTTCAATATTTTGTTTTACTTTTTTATTGAGTTCACTAAGGTCAGCAGCAGCGAACTTATTAAAAAAACCGCCTTTTACATCATAATATTTAATATCGGTTTCAATACTTAGTATTTCTGGTTCAGGAAAATATTCTAACATTAATTTTTTATTTGCCGGATTTGATTGTAATCTTATTTTTTTCATATCAAAACCAACTAACACTTTGGCATTTGCCAAAACGATGGCTTTCTTTTTACTGGTTACTAATTTTAAAAACACATCTTTTATGTCTTCAAAATGCATAATTTCTGAAAAGTCTCCTTCAATTGTAATCATTTTTGAAACATATCTGATCTTTTCTAATAATACTACTGACTGCTCTTCTGTTCTATTTTTTATAAATCGATTTTTAAATAATAAAACTATTATAGCTAAAAATAGTATTCCGACAATTATTCCTAAAATAAAATCCATTGATCACTATAATTTAATGATATTTCCTTGCTCTCAACATTTGACTACGTCGAATACTTCGCAGCACGAAGCATTTCACGTTTTCCTGGAGGTCCAGGTAATCGTTCAACAATAAACCCTACTTCTTGCATGGCACGACGTACGCTCCCTTTAGCGGAGTAAGTTACTAAAATTCCGTTTTGTTTAAGTGCTTTATACATTTTATTAAACATGTTTTCTGTCCAAAGTTCTGGTTGAACACGAGCACCAAATGCATCAAAATAAATTAAATCAAACTTATTTATTTCATTAATATCTTCAAAAAATTGTTCTTTTTTAATAAGTGAAAAATCGGTTGATAGTTGGTGTTGTTCATTCCACGAAAGTAAATGCATCTTATCAAATATTTGTTGTTCAGCTTTTAATGCTACAACGTAATTTAACTTTTCAATTTCTTCTTGTTTGACAGGATACGCTTCAACTCCGATATAATCAATTTGCAATTTCTTTTGTTGGACTTCTAAATATGTAATAAAACAATTCAGACCTGTACCAAAACCTATTTCAAGGATTGAAATCTTGGCTTTATTCTTAAAACAGTCTAATCCGTTTTTAATAAATACATGATATGCTTCTTGAATAGCACCGTGTTTTGAATGGTATTGTTCATTCCATTCAGGTAAATGTATGGTTGTAGAGCCATCAGATGTTATAATAATTTCGCGTTTCAAAACTATTTAATCAATAATTTTTTAATTTTAGGCATAGACCCTGTACATCTTGTTTCGTGACAAGTAATACAAGTATTTACTGATTTATTAAAATAGTAAACCGTAGAGTCTGAATTCGAAGAAAAAGTAGTTTTTTGGTAGCTAATGAACTGTTTTGCTAAACTATCAAATTCCTCATCTCGCTCAGAAGGGTCTGTTAAAGTTGCTGAGTGAATTGTTGAAAATTCTTCAGGGAAAGATAGCAATATGTCTTTCTGAATAATTTGGTTTTTTGCAACTTTATTAACTTCATACATTTTACGCATTAACAAAGCCATTTCAGAAGGCTGATACATTATAAGTGTTTTATCATCAGCTTTTTTATTTTTATTATTTGAATTACATGATAGTAATACTAAACAAACAATAGATAATCTTATTTTCTTGTACATTACTCCTTCATTAAAACACCATCGGCTTCAAAAGCATAGGTAAATTTAGGCTCAGTAATACTGGCTATCTCTTCTTCTGTTTTACCTGCATCTTTAGCGTAATGCTGTAATTCTTTCACTGAAATCTCAGTAACAAAAGCTCTACCATCAACAATAACTTCTTTACTGTCAGAATTTAAAGGCATAAAAAAACCATAATCTGTGAATCTAACCATAGATTCTTTTTCACCGCCTAAATCTAACTTCATCCAACAGCCTTTTGTTTTACAGACTTCATTAATAGAAGAAGCAAATTTAACACTGATAGTATCTCCTTTTTTTAGATTTCCAAATTTACCAGCCATAGCTTCTTTAGAGGTCACATTTTCATCAGTAATTTTTTCGCCAAAAGACAAATATGCTACAGGTTCTTTTTTAGGTTCTTGAGTGTTGTTCCTAGTTTCCTTACATGCTATTACAGTAATTAAAAAAACAAATGCAATAATTCCTTTTTTCATAATAGTTGGTATTTATGGTTTTATCTTACAAATTTACTACATATTAACTTATGCGCAAAAGACTTTTATTGTAAGATTTATAGTTAATAACGGTTAATTGTTTAAAACTGTAAGTCTAGCTTAATATAGCTACTTAATAAGCTTCCTGTTTATAATTAAATAGCAATAACCCATTCAATATAGTTTTAAAATATGTATTTTTGCGCTTTTAAACCTGATGACTATGAGCACAGCAATTTCAACACAAATCGCTATTGAAAAAGCATTAACATCTAAAATTTCTGAAGTAGATTTTGATAATTTACCATTTGGTCAAGTTACTACTGACCATATGTTTGTTTGTGATTATAAAGATGGTAAATGGCAACAACCTAGAGTTATGCCTTATCAGAACATCAGTTTAGATCCTTCAGCTAAAATCTTCCATTATGGTCAATCGGTTTTTGAAGGTATGAAAGCTTATAAAGATATTGATGATCAAATTTGGTTGTTTAGACCTGATGAAAATCAAAAACGTATCAACATATCATCTAAGAGGTTAGCAATGCCTGAATTTCCTGAAGATTATTTTATGGAAGGTTTAAAAACCTTATTAAAAATTGATAGTGAATGGATTCCTAAAACCAAAGGAAGTTCATTATATATAAGACCTTTTGTTTTTGCTACCGGAAATGGATTTCATGCGTCTCCTGCTGATGAATATAAATTTATTATAGCTTGTTCACCTTCCGGGCCATATTTTTCTGGTAAAGTAAAAGTATTAATTGAAGAAAAATATTCGCGTTCTGCAAATGGTGGTGTAGGTTATGCTAAAGCCGGTGGTAATTATGCCGGACAGTTTTACCCTACTCAATTGGCAAAAGAGAAAGGATACAATCAAGTTATTTGGACTGATGACAATACACATGAATACATAGAGGAAGCGGGTGCTATGAATGTATTTATTAGAATTGGAGACACTTTAATAACAAGTCCGATCAGCGATAGAATTTTAGACGGTATCACACGCAAAAGCATTATAGAAATTGTTAAAGATGACGGAATTAAAGTCGAAGTTAGAAAAATTACCGTAAAAGAACTTGTCGAAGCTTCTCATAACGGAACCTTAAAAGAAATGTTTGGTGCCGGTACAGCTGCTGTTATATCCCCTATTTCTGGTTTTGGTTATAGAGATAAAGATTATGATTTACCTGAAATAGAAAATAGCTATGCTTCTCGTTTTAAAAAACGTATTACTGATATTCAATACAACCGTGCTGAAGATAAATTTGGGTGGAGGTATTTGGTTGAATAAGACTTAAGACCGCTTTGCTGTAGGACACTAGATACAAGATTTGATTTTTTGTCTAAAATTAGTAAGCCTGTCACGCTGAGCGGAGTCGAAGCGCTATTGAGTTTAAATTCTATTCTTATAATGCGTTTCATTTTTGCATTCAAACAAAATAATTAGCATATCAAAATCGCCATTTATTAAGGCTTTTTTTTCGCTCTAGTCCATCCTTTAATTTTCTTCTCAAAATAAATAGCTTGTAAAAACATCATTAAACTCTTGATGAAATTCTAATGAAAGTGGTCTTCTTTTATAAGTAATAGGTATCTTTTTTAGTACCTGATTGATGTTGATTAAATCGCCTTTCTAAGTTATTTGTTATTCCTGTATAATAAGAATCATCTGAGCATTTATAGGATATAGACATAATAACTATACCTTTTTAATTTAGTTTTATAGAACTTCGACTCCGCTCAGTCTGACATTGAGTTCTAATTCATGTTTAACTCTAGTTCTAGCTTACTTATCCAAAATCTCAGCAATATTTGGCTTAAAATAATTAGGTCCTTTCATTACCTTACCATCTTCACGATAAATAGGTTTTCCATCAGCACCTAATTTACTCATATTACTTCGTTGTATTTCATTAAACACTTCTTCAATTTTATGTTGCATACCATGCTCGATAATAGTACCACATAATATATATAACATATCACCTAAAGCATCAGCGACTTCAACTAGATCATTAGCTTTGGCAGCTTCTAAATACTCTTCATTTTCTTCTTGCATTAAATCAAAACGAAGTTGTAATTTTTGTTCTGATAATTTTGCAATTGGTGATTCCTTAAGCCCTAATCCAAAAGCTTTGTGGAATTCTTTTACGGCTTTAATTTTTTTTTGCATCTGTTTTTTATAAATATTTCATTGCGACTTTAGCTGGGGCTAATCTTAAAAAAATTGCAACTAAACGCCAACGTTTCGTGATAAATACTTTTTTCTTTTTCTTCTTAATTGCTGTAAAAACCTGTTTTGTAGCTTTATCTAAAGGTGCTTTCCAAAAAGTAGCACCCGTAGCCATTTTAGTTTCAACAAAACCGGGTACAATATCCGTTACATAGATCTTAGCTTTTTTCGTACGCTGTGATTTCATCCACAATGATTCTAGATAACTATTCATAAATGCTTTAGAAGCAAAATAACAAGGCACATGCCTATTACCTCTAACACCTGCAATGGACGAAATACCTACTAAATGACCATGTTCTTGTTCTTTAAATAAATTATAAGCCAATCCGAAAACCTTAACTGCTCCGGTAACATTCGTTTCTATAGTTGGTACTTCTTTTTCCCATTCTAATTCATAATTTGGACCACCAACACCTGAGCTATACACCACCAAATCTATCGTACCCATTTCATCAATAAGTTCTTGAAAAACAACATCTGTAGCTTTAACGTCAGTAGCATCATGCTGCTTAGAAATATATTTTTCGGGATTTGTCGCTTTTAATTCAGCTAATTTCTCCAACCTTCGCCCAGTGATAGCAACTGTATAACCATCATTAACTAATAATATGGCCAATTCCTTTCCTATTCCGGAAGTTGCTCCAAATATTACTGCATTTTTACTCATCTTATTTTAAATTTATACTCAAAAAAGGTTATTTTTGAGGTCATAAATATACAGTATTATGTTTAGTAAAGGACAACAGCTTTTTGGATTATTTTTTGTCATCGTTTTTGTAATTATATTAGTATGGAGTTATCGTAAAGATCTAAAAATACACAAGAAATATTATAAAAATGTGTGGTTGATTCTACTAAGTATTTTAATAATATTCTTTCTTTTTAGAACAATAACTTACTATATACATGACTAAATTAGAGGTTAGAGGTTAGAGGTTAGAGGTTAGAGGTTAGAGGTTAGAGGTTAGAGAAAACTACTCTATTTTTTTCTTAACCGAAATAATCTTTACAGGACAAGCTTCTTTAGCTTTGACAGAGTTATTTAAAATAGTATCATCTGGAGATTTTATCGTGTAAAAGCCTTTCTTTTCTTTTGAATGTAATAATACTGATTTACCGTCTTTTTTAGACATTTGAAATTGTTGTGGAGCCAATTCAACACAATAATTACATCCAATACATTTTGCTCTTTGTAGCGTTATAATTACCATTATACCTGAGCAAATTCTGTCACTACAATTTTGTAAAGCTTATCAGAAGGGCGGATTCTAAATTTCAATGGTATCGTTACAGAGTCACCTTTAGTAGCATCACTTCCCTTAATATCATTTACATACATTTCTTCAATCTTCATTTCCTGTGCACCAGTAGTTGGGCCTGTAATAAGTATCGTATCGCCCACAGAAATATCATAAGCTTCAACCTTAAATTCACCAATGTTACTTTTAGGAAAATAATGCATTCCTTTGCCTACATATAACTTCTTTTGTGTAGCGTGAGAACCTGATTCTTTACTCCATTCACCCAATTTTTGACCTAAATAATACCCATTCCAAAATCCGCGATTATATATTTTCTCAAGCTCTAGCATCCATTCAATCACTTTTTCTTTATCGTAAGTACCATCAGCAATACTGTCTATAGCATCTCTGTAACATTTGATAACATTGGCAACATATTCAGGAGCTCTACCTCTACCTTCAATTTTCAACACACTTATTCCGGCATCAGCAACTTGATCTAAAAAATCAATAGTACACAAATCTTTAGGTGACATAATATACTCGTTATCTAACTCCATTTCAAAACCAGTTTCCTGATCAATAACTGTATATTTTTTTCTGCAATTCTGTTTACACGCGCCTCTATTGGCACTTGAATTGTGCGAATGCAAACTCAAATAACATTTTCCTGAAACTGCCATACATAAAGCACCATGTCCGAAAATTTCTATTTCAACCAATCTACCCGAAGGACCTTTGATTTGATCTTTTTCAATTTGTTTAGTAATTTTTTTAACCTGTCGCAAACTCAACTCTCTACTTAATACGATAGTATCAGCAAACATTGCATAAAACTTAACGGTTTCTATATTGGTGATATTTATTTGAGTAGAAATATGTACTTCCATACCCACATTTTTAGCTACAGAAATTACTGCTTGATCCATAGCAATTACTGCAGAAATATTCGCTTCTTTAGCTTTTGTAATAAGGGTTTTTACAATAGACAAATCATGATCATAAATAATGGTGTTCAGTGTCAAATAGGTACGCACACCTTTTTCAATACACCTCTTTGAAATTTCTTCTAAATCATTTAATGTGAAATTTATAGATGCCCTGGCACGCATATTCAATTGCTCAACTCCGAAATAAATGGAGTCAGCACCATTATCTAATGCTGCTTGAAGCGATTCAAAGCTTCCGGCTGGAGCCATTAATTCTATTTTCTTAACACGATTTACCACAAATGATTGATAATTTTCGGCAAAAATAATGGTTTCTATCCTATTTTAAATGAGTTTTACAACATTTTAATCAAATTTGATTGATTTTAAACTTTAATAGATTTTTAGCAAAAAAAGCTATAATTACTATCAAACTTTTTATAACCTTTGTAACCTAAATTTAAAATATGAGAGTTGCTGTTGTTGGCGCTACCGGAATGGTAGGAAATGTAATCCTAAAAACATTAGAAGAAAGGAATTTTCCGATAACGGAATTGATTCCTGTAGCTTCTGAAAGATCGGTAGGTAAAAAAATACTATTTAAAGGAAATGAATATACAGTTGTTGGCTTACAAACTGCTGTTGAACTGCAACCCGATATTGCCTTATTTTCTGCCGGTGGTGATACTTCTTTAGCATGGGCGCCAAAATTTGCTGAAGTTGGCACAACCGTAGTTGACAATTCTTCTGCTTGGCGGATGGATGCTGACAAGAAGCTTGTTGTTCCTGAAATTAATGCTAATTCATTAACCGAAGACGATAAAATTATTGCCAATCCTAATTGCTCTACAATACAATTAGTAATGGCATTGGCTCCGTTACATAAAAAATATGGCATTAAACGTTTGGTAATTTCTACCTATCAATCTATTACCGGTACAGGTGTAAAAGCAGTACAACAATTAGAAAATGAGTATAATGGTAAGAAAGGAGAAATGGCTTATCATTATCCAATTCATAGAAATGCAATACCACATTGTGATGTTTTTGAAGAGAATGATTATACCAAAGAGGAAATGAAATTGGTGCGCGAAACACAAAAGATTTTAGATGATAGATCTATTGCTATTACGGCTACTGCTGTTAGAATACCTGTAGTAGGTGGTCATAGTGAAAGCGTAAATATTGAATTTGAAAACGAATTTGATGTAGCTGAAATTAGAAAAATATTGAACGATACTTCTGGTGTAACTGTACAAGACAATACTGATACCAATACCTACCCAATGCCTATTTATGCCGAAGGTAAAGATGATGTTTTCGTGGGTAGAATTCGTAGAGACCTATCACAACCTAAGACATTAAATGCATGGATAGTTTCTGATAACTTACGAAAAGGTGCTGCTACCAATGCTATTCAAATAGCTGAGTATTTGGTTGAAAACAATTTAGTTAAGAACAAAGTTGTTTCTTGAATTTTACTCAGGGTTTCACTTAAAGTGAAACCCTGAGTTTATTACTTTTCGTCCTGTTTCCTGACTCCTGATTCTAAATAAGAAGATTTCTATTTTTTTACCATTAAAAGATCCTCAATAATTTGTTCTAATTGCTGCTTAGGTAAAGCCCCATTAGCCATTTGAGGTTGTTCATCTTTAGGGCAAAACAACATTGAAGGAATACTTCTAATCGCAAATGCAGCAGCCAATTCTTGTTGAGCCTCTGTATCTACCTTATAGATATTGATCTTTCCTTTATATTCTTCACTTAATTCTTCTAAAACCGGAGCAATTGCTTTACACGGTCCACACCAATCTGCATAAAAATCTATAATACAAGGTAAGTCACCTTCAAATGTCCACCCTTTATTCTTTTCATAATTAAAAACTTTTTCTAAAAAAGTTTCTTTTGTCAATAATTCTGTCATTTTTTCATTTGTTTATGATCTAAACACAATAACTATTCCGTTATTTTTATCCGACAAAGTGACAACATTTATAGCTATTATTCTGTCACTTTTATTACATACTGTTAGATTTTAGTAACTTGTACCCCTACCAATAGTAACTATATTATGTCTATTTAGCATAAATTAATGAACAAAAAAATATTCGACTACATAATAATAGGCTCTGGTTTTGGCGGTTCTGTCGCTGCAATGCGTCTTGCAGAAAAAGGGTATAGTGTTCTTATTTTAGAAATGGGAAAAGAGTACAAACCTGAAGATTTTCCGAAATCAAATTGGAAATTCAGTAAATTTTTCTGGAGTCCTAAACTAAGATGGTTTGGCTTTCAGCGTCTATCCTTTTTTAAAAAAGTATTCATTCTGAGTGGTGTTGGAGTTGGCGGCGGAAGTTTAGTCTATGCAAACACCCACATGTTTCCTCCTGATGAATTTTTCTCTAACTCATCCTGGACAAGATCAAAAGATTGGAAACAAGCACTTATTCCCTTTTACAAGAAAGCTAAATTTATGCTGGGCACAGTAAAAAATAAAACTTTCAATATTGAAGATGAAATTCTGCAAGAAATAGCCAATGAAATGGGTAAACCGGAATCTTTTGAAGGTGTAGATATAGGGGTTTATTTTGGTGATACAGAAAAAGAAAAAGATCCCTATTTTAAAGGTTTGGGTCCCTTGCGCAAAGGCTGTACTGAATGTGCCGGATGCATGGTTGGATGTAGGGATAAAGCCAAAAATACATTAGATTATAACTATCTATATTTTGCTCAAAAATTTGGTGCAAAAATAAAAGCAGAAACCAAAGCTGTTAAAATTGAATATCAAAATGAACTATATAGAGTTCATACTATTAGCAGCACATCTTTTTTAGCAAAGAACAAACAAATCTTTACAGCAAAGAACATTGTGTTTTCAGCTGGTGTTTTAGGTACATTAGACCTCTTGTTAAAACAAAAGTATAAGTACAAAACCCTACCTGACCTATCTGAAAAATTGGGAGAAAACCTACGTACAAATTCTGAGAGTTTATGCGGAGTAATAGCAAAAAATAAAAAACTTAATCACGGCATAGCCATTTCTTCTGTTTTTAATCCTGATGAGAATACACATATTGAAATTGTCAAATACTCAAACGGCTCTAATGCCATGAAAATGTTCTCTACACTGGCAACGGTAAAAGGCACTCCGCTAACCAGACCTTTAATATGGTTTAGCAACATTTTTCTTAAACCCAAACAATTTTTTACACAACTATTTGGCAGGGATTTTGCTAAAAAATCGATTATTTTTTTGGTGATGCAAAGTTTGGACAATTCCATGAAAATGATTTACAAAAGATTTCCGTTTTCCAGGATCAGCATTAGTAATGAAAATGCAAATAGGATTCCTGCCTATATTGACATCGGACAAGAAGTAATGAATAGATATGCCAAAAAAGTAGATGGAATTACACAAAATGCACTTACCGAAGTGCTTTTCAATATGTCTTCCACAGCGCATATATTAGGCGGTATTCCTATGGGTGAAGATGCAAATGAAGGTGTTGTAAATGACCAATTTAAGGTTTTTAACTATCCGGGAATGACGGTGCTTGACGGATCTATCATACCCGGAAATCTGGGAGTCAATCCAAGTTTGACCATTACCGCGTTAAGCGAATATGCCATGTCGTTAGTTCCAGAGAAAGAAGGGAACACCAATATTTTTCTGGATGAACAATTAAAACAAATGAATGATGAACAATGATAATTGGTGGAGATGGGGCAACCCAAATGAGGCTCAAAATTTAAAGGATTATCCCAAATTGATAGATCATTTTGAAGAACTATGGAGCATCAAGCTAAAAAACAATTTTAAAATACCCGACAAATTTGAAATACCTCTACCTTCTTTTACTTTAGAGGATTTTAAATCGATATTTCCTAAATTAAAGGAAGATCAGTTTTCAAATTCAAATGAAGACAGATTAAAATATTCTATTGCCAGAAGTTACCATGATATACTAAAAGTATTTAAAAATACCATTCGATCTTATCCTGACTTTATTCTGTTTCCGAAATCTGAAGAAGATATAAAACATATTCTTAACACTTGTAACAACAATAACATTAAACTAATTACTTATGGTGGAGGAAGCAATGTGACCGGTGCAACAGATTGTGATAATAGTCATGAAAAAATTGCCATGCTGAACATGACCAGGATGAATGCAATGTCAGCATTAGATGATGAATCACTGACTGCTACGTTCCAAGCCGGTATTTATGGTCCGGAACTGGAAAAACATTTAAACGGTAAAGGGTATACGTTAGGTCACTTTCCACAGTCTTTTGAGTTTTCGACTTTGGGTGGTTGGATCGCAACGCGTTCGGCAGGACAGGAATCGGGACTGTATGGTAAAATAGAGGACATGGTGCTGAGATTAAAAGTTCTTTGCCCCAGTGGCAGCTTAGAACATCAAGACTTTCCAAAACATGCTTCGGGCATTGATTTTCACTCGTTATTTATTGGTTCAGAAGGTACTTTAGGGATTATCACATCTGCTAAAATGAAAATTTCCAAATTGCCGGGTTCGTACAATTGGACAGTTGCATTATTTAAAGATTTTCAGCATGGATCTCTTGCAATCAAAGAAATGGTGCAAAATGGAATTCATGCAAGTATTACCCGGCTTTCGGATGCCGAGGAAACAAAAATACTTTCCTTAATGAGCCATTCTGAAAAATCTTTTGCCAAAACCCAAATCGAAAAATGGGTAAAGGCAAGACTCATAAAAAAGGGATATGACCGACCGTGCCTGTTAATGATGCGCTTTGCAATAAAACAGCCATCAGATAAAATGCAGATCACCGATGCGAAAGCAATTTGCAAAAAACACAACGCCAAAATTCTTCCTTCGAATATTTCCTCTACATGGGAGAAAAAAAGATTTTCCCTGCCCTACCTTAGGGATACTATGATAGAACACCGATTACTGATCGATACTTTTGAAACGGTAACGTATTGGAGCAATCTCAACGATCTGTACAATGGCATAAGAAAAGCACTTGCAGAAAGATCAGATTTTTTTGAAAAGAAAGGATTGTTGTTCTGTCATATTTCCCACGCCTATGAAACAGGTGCTTCCTTATATTTTAGTATGATCGTTCCCCAAGAAAAAAATCAGGAATTAGAACAATGGAAACAGTATAAAACAGTAGTTTCTGATGCTATTTCTGAATTGGGCGGTGCAATAAGCCATCATCATGGAGTAGGTAAAGATCATCAGCAATGGTATTTACAAAAACTATCTCTCAATGCACAAAAATTGTTACAGACCATTAAACACGAGTTAGATCCGAAAAACATTTTAAATCCCGGTAAATTATTTGATGCAACGAAAAGATAAAATAAAACATGCTGTTGAAACACAATTCGACCTTATCGTTATCGGAGGAGGAATTACCGGTGCTGGTGTGTTAAAAGAAGCTGCTAAAAATGGTTTAAAGACCTTGCTTATTGAGAAAAATGATTTTGGTTCAGGAACAAGCTCAAAATCGGCAAAACTTGTACATGGGGGATTGAGATATTTGCAAAATCTGCAGTTTAAAATTGTCAGGGAAAGTCTTTCTGAAAGAAATTGGCTTTTAGAACACTACAAACATTTGGTCAAACCTCTTGAATTTGTTTTTCCACTATACGAATCAAAGCTAAAGTTTAGAATAGGAATGATACTCTATCAATTGATGGGAAAACACAAAATTCTACCTAAATATAAGTTTTTGAACAAGCAAACAATCGTAGAAAAATTTCCGACAATAGATGCACAAGGATTGAAAGGAGGGTTTTCTTATTATGATGGGGTAACAAATGATGCACGCTTGGTGGCAGAAATAATTTTTGAGGCAGATCAGTTTGAGAATACTCATGCCTTAAACTACATTGAAGTTACAAGTATCTCAGATGAATCTGAGTTTTGCAGTATAAAATGTAAAGACAAGATCGACGATAAAGAATACGGGTTTAACGGTAAAGTAATAGTCAATTGTACGGGTGTATGGACAGATAGAACACTTAATTTATTTAAACCCCAACATTCTAAAATAATGGCACCGAGCAAAGGTGTTCATTTGGTTTTCCCACTTTCGAAGTTCAATATTAAATCTGCACTTATCTTTTCTTCAGGAGCTAATGATGGTAGAATGTTCTACGCTTTGCCATGGGAATACAATACTGTTATCCTTGGCACAACGGATACTTCTTTTAATGACGATCCTGATAAGATCAATGAAGACACCACAGATATAGAATATCTTTTAAATGGTATCAATAGGTTCTTACCTGAATCTAATTTTACAACAAAAGACATTATCTATTCTTTTTCAGGGCTAAGACCGCTTTTTAACGAAAAAGTTTCGAGTACGGACAAAACAAGGGATTTTAAAATCTGGTGGAATTCAAAAAATATCATCTCCATGTCCGGAGGCAAGCTTTCTACCTTTAGAGCCATGGCAAAAGCACTGCTCAATAGTGTTATTGCTAAAAAGAAGTTTGTCACCAAGCACGTAAACCAATCAAGGATACAAAATAATACACCAGATGTTCCCCGGCACATCGTAAATTCATACAGTCCCAAAGCAGTCCAACTTATTAAGGCCATTATGGTTGAGCAACCATCAAATGAAGAGCCGGTAATTGAAGAACTAGCTATTATCAAAGCTGAGATTATTTTTGCTGTAAAATATTTACAAGCCCTTAAAATTGAAGATATAATGTTAAGAAGATTCTCTTTTGGCTACGGTCTAAGAAATAAAAATTATTATGCTAAATTGGTGAGCAATATAAGTTTGCTTATGCAGGCCGAACTAGGATGGGATGATTCACTGTTGGAAAAGGAAGTAAATCATTGTTTAAATTAATTTTTGATGGAACAGTTCAAACAAAAAATAGCTTTTATTCTACATGGAAAGTTAAAACATATTCCCAAACATCAGGATAAGATACTCGAAGTATTCAGCAAAGAATTTAATGTTGTTTTTAAAACAACTTCTTTAGAAAGCGGGGCAAAAAAATGTACAAATGAAGCCCTTACTGAAAATGCTGACATTATTGTAATCTGTGGTGGTGACGGCAGTATTAATGAAATAGTAAACGGTTTTTTGGCAACTAAAACAGATAAGATTATTTATTTTGGAGTTTTACCTATGGGAACCGGTAATGATTTTGCCAAATCATTACATGTAAAGAACGACCTGCTTCAGTTAAAAGAACTCATTGTAAGTAAACGTTATATAGAGGTTGACGTCTTTAAAATGGATTATAATAATAAATTGAATAAAAAAGAGAGTAGATACTTTGTCAATATTGCAGACATCGGAATTGGAGGATTTGTGGCTGAACATGTAGGCAATAGCTCAAAAGTATTAGGATCAAATCTTACCTATATCAAAGCCATAGTTTTTTCATTTATAAAATATAAAAAACAACCCATACAACTAACAAGCAGTACATTCAATTGGAGCGGACAGATACTTAGTCTTTGCATGGCCAACGGTAAATACTTTGGCAGCGGAATGTGCATAGCTCCTGATGCGCAATTGGACGATGGCAAGCTTCAATTGACCATTTTGGGCAATGTTAGTCTATTAGATTATATAAAGAACATCTCCAAAATAAAAAAGGGAGTGAAAATTGACCATAAAGAAGCTAAATATACCACTGTAACAAATTGTAAAGTAGTATCGAAAGGACTGGAGTGCCCTATTGATATGGACGGTGAATTTATAGGTTACACACCCATAGAAGTTGAACTACACTCCCAAAAAATGAACTTTTTCTCTTTAGTGCAATAATTATTCTGTTAATTTTATTTAACAGGATAAAGCAATACATTTTATAACCAAATTAACAATACTTAAGTTACATTCTGTTATCTTTTAGTAACTTGTACGACTAAAGCAATTAATCTATACCAAATGAATTTCAAAATGCTATTTTAAAATTTGATGTTTATATTGGTATTATAACCTAAAATCTTGTATTATGAATTCAACAATTTCAAAAGTCATTCGTTCATTATTGGGTATTGCCATGATAATTTTTGGTGCAAATAAGTTTGCGGGGTTTATGCCTAAACCAGAATTTTCAGAAAAAGCTGGAATATTGATGGGTGCGTTAGCTGACAGCGGGTATATTTTTCCAATTCTTGGAGTATTTTATATCATAATAGGCTTATTATTGATATTAAACAAAGCTGTTCCATTAGCCTTAATAATGCTAGTACCTATTTCTATTAATATTATAGCTTTCCATTTAGTTTTAGATCCAAAAGGTATATTATTTGCAGCTATAATAGCTATATTAAATATAATACTATTATATACCTATTGGGATAAATTTAAGGCACTTTTTAAATAAGAGGTGTCCTAAGAAACATTATCTAAATACCAAGGCATATCTAAATGATATGCCTTTTTTTGATTATATTTGTTAAGCTTTAAACTAACTAAAATCATGAAAAAACTTCTCTTCTTTCTACTCACAATAACACTAATTATTTCTTGTAAAACTGACCAAAAAGCTGAACCAACAATGGCAATGACCTATCCTAAAACTAAAAAAGTTGATACTGTAACTACTTATTTTGACACTAAAGTAAAAGATCCCTATCGTTGGCTGGAAGATGATATGTCAGATGAAACTGCCGAGTGGGTTCAAACTCAAAACAAAGTTACTTTTGGATATTTGGATAAAATACCATATCGTGAGGAGTTAAAAAACAGATTAGAAAAATTATGGAATTACGAAAAGTTTTCTGCACCATTTAAAGAAGGTGATTACACTTATTTCTATAAAAATGACGGACTTCAAAATCAGTATGTGGTGTATCGTCAAAAAGAAAATGAAGAGCCTGAAATATTTTTAGATCCTAATACATTTTCTGAAGACGGTACAACGTCATTATCTGGTTTAACTTTTTCAAAAGATGGCAATATTGCAGCATATTCTATTTCTGAAGGCGGCTCAGACTGGCGTAAAGTTATCGTTATGGATGCCATTTCTAAAGAAATTAAAGGTGACACCATTATTGATGTAAAATTTAGTGGTCTTTCATGGAAAGGCAATGAAGGTTTTTATTATTCTAGCTATGACAAACCTAAAGGCAGCGAACTTTCGGCAAAAACAGATCAGCATAAATTATATTATCATAAATTAGGAACTTCTCAAAAAGACGATCAACTTATTTTTGGCGGTACAGATGCTGAAAAAAATCGTTATATAGGTGGTTATGTGACCGAAGATGATAAGTATTTAATAATTTCAGGCGCAATTTCTACTTCTGGAAATAAACTTTTTATTAAAAACTTACAAAACCCTAATAGTAAACTGATAACTATTCTTGATAATTATGATAGCGATAGTTATATAATGGATAATATCCATAGTAAACTATATATTGTTACCAATTTAAACGCTCCAAATAAAAAAATAATAACAGTTGATGCTGCTAGCCCTATAGTTGAAAACTGGAAAGATCTAATTCCTGAAACTAAAAATGTATTGAGCCCAAGTACAGGAGCAGGTTCCATTTTTGCTGAATATATGGTTGATGCCGTTTCAAAAGTGTATCAATACAATATGGATGGTAAACAAATTAGAGAAATTGAATTACCCGGTGTTGGTAGTGTAGGTGGATTCAACGGCAAGAAAGAAGACAAAGAACTGTATTTTTCATTTTCGAATTATATCAACCCATCTACCATTTATAAATTTGATCCAAAGACAGCTAACTATGAAGTCTACAAAAAACCTACCATAGGTTTTGATAGTGATGATTATGAGTCAAAACAGGTATTCTATACTTCAAAAGATGGCACTAAAGTACCAATGATCATCACTCATAAAAAAGGAATTGAGTTAAATGGGAAGAATCCAACCATTCTTTATGGATATGGTGGATTCAATATCAGTTTAACTCCTAGTTTTAGCATCACCAATGCTGTTTGGATGGAGCAAGGAGGCGTTTATGCTGTGCCAAATTTACGTGGTGGTGGTGAGTACGGAAAAGCTTGGCATAAGGCTGGAATTCAATTACAAAAACAAAATGTATTTGATGATTTTATTGCTGCAGCCGAATACTTGATCGAAAATAACTATACCTCATCTGATTATTTAGCAATTCGTGGCGGTTCAAATGGCGGATTATTAGTTGGAGCAACTATGACACAAAGACCAGATTTGATGAAAGTAGCTTTACCCGCCGTTGGTGTATTAGATATGTTACGTTATCATACTTTTACTGCCGGTGCAGGGTGGGCCTATGATTATGGCACTTCTGAACAGAACAAAGAAATGTTTGAATATCTTAAAGGATATTCACCGGTTCATAATGTAAAAAAAGGAGTTGAATATCCTGCAACTTTGGTCACAACAGGCGATCATGATGATAGAGTTGTGCCTGCACATAGTTTTAAATTTGCTGCTGAATTACAAGACAAACAATCGGGTAATAATCCTACTTTAATTAGAATAGAAACAGATGCCGGTCATGGTGCCGGAACCCCGGTAAGTAAAACCATAGAACAATATGCTGATATTTTTGGATTTACCTTATATAATATGGGAATTAAAGAATTGAAATCGACTTATAAGGATTGATTTGGAAAAGAATTTTATTTTTATTGAGAGTATATCAATTTACAAAAAGATATTTCTTTCTTCACTATTAGCTCTTAGCATTTATTTAATACTTTTTGGAGGGTTATTCTATGGCTTAATTATTTTTGGAATTTCTTTATATTATTTAATGCAAAATGGTGTTGAATTAAATTTATTAGAAATGAAATATCGGGAATTAAGTTCTTGGTATGGATTAAAATTTGGTAAATGGAAAGCCTTACCGAACATAAAATATGTATCAATATTTGAAACTAAGAAAGGAAATAGAGTTAGGGCTGGTGGAGGTAATGCAACTCATTTTTATACAAAGATATTTAAGCTTAATTTATTTTATAATAAAAATGAACACATCACTTTATTAGAATCTGAAAATGAAAATGAAGTATTTGAGATGGGCGATAATATTTCAAAAATATTGAATGTTAAATTTTATAATGCAACAAAAAGCACATAGTTATTATTTCTATTCCTATAGGATTTTATATAGAGTTTAATCTATACTGAGTTCTAGAAATAGCTTCTAAAATTTTAATATAACGTGACTTCTATCAATAAGTTAATTTTCTGTTAATCAAATACTTAACAACGGAATATTATTCAACCCTGAGGCTTCGGGAACGCTTTTTTCAGTATGATAGCCAGTGTTGAGCCTTTCGACTATCGCTCAAGACAGGCTAGTCGAAGTATGGTTGCCTCTCCATCAATTATGAGATTGCCACGTCCTTCGTTCTCGCAAAGACGTTAAATAACGTTTGTCATTCAGAACGAAGTGAAGAATCTCAAAATACAAAACTAAATTATCACTCAGGTTATTCTATTAATTGATATCTTTTTTCCATTAAAAATAAACTCATCACCAACTTTTTTACCCAACAACAGTTTCCCAATAGGAGAATTTGGTGAAACAGCATAATAATCATTCCCAGAAATAGTTATTTTTCCAACACTTATTGCCAAAAAATAGTTGGCTTGATTGGTGATTATTAAACTACCTAGCTTAATAATTTCAGAAGATTCATCAAACTTAATTTTTGCTAAAATAATTTTCATTTGATATATCCCTTCTAGTTGCTGACTCGCTTTTTCCATCTCTAATTGTAGCATCGCTCTCCCAGTTTCATGTTTATCGCCAGCACTGCTTTTAGTTTCAGAGGTCAATGCTTTTTGATTTGATGTAATAATTTGATTGACAGTTTCTTCACGTCTATTGACAAACTCAATACAAGCATTGTATAATATTAATTTAAGGTCGTTCATCTAATCAATTTAAAATTGCATAAGCTCCATAATAACCATGATGCGATATAGAAAATGAAGTTGATAACTTTTTATTATTCAAAAATAGCTTCGGAACTCCCATTTCATTCTTTTTTATATGGATGTCCTTAACAGGTAGCTTCCATTTTTTTGAAACTATCCCTATCAATTTCTTATAACTCTCTTTATGTTGTGTTGTATATGAAGTATCATCTAATTTGAAAACTGTACTCAATATATTTTTGCCATTTTTTAAACAAGCAATTGTGTAAATAAAATCGTCATTAATTTGTGATTTCGTTATATATTCTTTTCTATTTACCTCGACTATACCTTCAGTTTCTGATATTAGTTTACACTGAAGTTTTTTAGGATTAAAAAAATGTTTAGACGTTTGTTGAACATAAATTTTATATGCACTTTCTTTCATACTCCATAAGATCCAAACCATTGTAAAAGGAATCTCTGAACTAGAAATGAGTTCTTGTTCATATTTAGTAAACACTTTATCCAAAAAACCTTTTCGTTTCCAATTACTTTGAATTCCTGCTAAATTCAAATCGACAATATCATTACCTATCATTTTTCTTTCAATTTGATTGTAATAACTTCCATGGCTGCTTTAACTGACAACATTTTTTCCATGGCTTCATTGTCAATCTCTATATCGAATTCGTCCTCAACATCTAAAATAACATCTACTAAATTGGCGGAGTTAATTTTAAGATCGCTTATAAAGTCTGTTTCTTCTGATAAACTTTCAAAAGCGTCTTCATCTTGAATATATGGTTTTACTATTTTTTTTAAGGATGTTATGAGTTCTTGTTTGGTCATATAATTTGATACTTTAAAATTAGATTCATATAAGTTTGTCTCCTTGAGTACTTCGACTAGCCTGTCTTGAGCGACAGTCGAAAGGCTCAGTATAGACTTAGTTGAGAAGTTATTAGTTCTCGACTGCGCTCGAACGGACAGTTAGTTTTATGATGGGATTCCTGCATTCTCCAGAAACTAGTATTTCTTAAAAATAACACATGCATTTACATCGCCAAAACCAAAACTGGCTTTTATGGCTATATTCAACTGCTTATCTATTGCTTTTTTGGGGATTTTTTCAGGATCTATAATTTTACTTATTTCAGGATGCACATCTTCACAGTTCGTATTCGGAAAAATAAATCCTTCTTTTAGTTGCAAAACGGTAGCCACACTTTCAATAGAGCCTGCAGCTGCTAAACAATGTCCAACCATAGATTTTATGGAATTTATATAAGGAAAATTTGTTCCTTTTCTTTGCAAAGCTGTTGTCCAATTTTCTATTTCAACAGTATCTTTTATCGTTGCTGTTAAATGCCCGTTTATAGCATCAATATCACTAGCTTTTATACCTGAATTTTTTATAGCCTCCTTTATGCAACGCTGTACAGCTATTGAGTTTGGAGCGGTCATTGTACCTCCATCTCGTTGACCTCCGGAATTTACGGCTCCTCCTAAAACTTCAGCATAAATGGTTGCTCCTCTTTCTAAAGCACTTTCTAATGATTCTAACACCAATGCTCCTGCTCCACTTCCCGGCACAAATCCTGATGCAGTTACACTCATAGGTCTTGAACCTTTTTCAGGGGAATCATTATGTTTGTAGGTCATTACACGCATCGCATCAAAACCTCCCCAAAGATAAGGACCATGATCACTACAGCTACCTACCAACATTCGTTTTGCCTTGCCAGATTGTATCCTGTCAAAACCCATCAAAATAGCTTCTGTTCCTGTTGAACAAGCTGATGAATTTGTAGTTACTTGATTACCCAATCCTAACATTCCGCCAAGGTAAGCACTAATACCACTTGCCATGGTTTGTACTACCACAGTACTACCTAATCGTTTTACTTTTTTAGCATCTAACTTATAAATGGCTTCCCTAAATTTTTCAACGCCTGACGTTCCTGCTCCAAATATGATTCCGCTATCAAAATCTAAATCACTATCAGCACCTACAGAAAAACCTGCATCTTTCCATGCATCTATACCAGCTATACAACCATATAAAATCCCTGAACTATTAAAATTGCGTAATTGCAGTGGTGTAAAATATTGTTGTTTTAATTCTTCAGTAACAGGCGGAATTCCGCCAATGCAACAAGAGAAATTCAAATCTTCAAGTTCTTGATAAGATTGAATTCCGGACTCACCTTTTTTAATTGCTTTGGTAAAATCTGCAATTCCTACACCATTTGGTGCAACTATACCAAGACCAGTTATGACGACTCTCATTAAATCAATTGTGTATTTGTTTAATCGTGTATTTGTTAATTATCATTTCTAGTTAATCATTCCTGAAATAAAACCTCTGCAAACCAATTCATTTTTTTCATTGAGTAATTTCACTTTACATTTTAATTTATTGAATCTAAAATATATCTTCTCTGAAATGACAGTCACTTTTTGGTTAGGATACACCGGTAGGAAAAAATCAATTTCATTTGACGTTAATGCAATTTTAGGATAATTAGCAGATGAGAATTCATCTTTCATTAAATAAATCCCTAAACAAACGACACCAATTTGTGCCATTACTTCGGTTAAAATCACACCTGGCGTTACAGGGTTTTCTTTAAAATGACCTTTATAAAAGTATTCATCTTCTTTAAAAATATAAGAACCTGTACATCCATTTTCTGAAACAGCATCTAAGATATCAACAAACAAAAATGGTTGTTGATAAGGTAATAATGTTATGATTTCGTCTTTAGTCATTCATTTTTTTATCATAATAGTATCGTTCTCGACTCCCAATTCATTAATTAATAAACTATCTTCTTTTATTAATTCATTTTTATTAAAAAAAATTGAAAGCGTATCTTTAGGTAAAATAATCTTAGTTTTTTTTAATTCAATTTCATCTTTAGATTTATTGATTGCCTTTTTTTCATTCTCAATTGAGAAAATATTATAAATAAAGACGCCTACAACAATAGCTGTGGAAAAAATAGCTAAAAGAGAGTAAAGATTTGTTTTATTTATAGTAATTCCATGGTTTTTAATTTCTTCTTTTGTTTTCTTTCTTACATCAGCTTCGAATCTGCTTTTCTCCATCATTCTATACTCAATAAAAAGTAAGATTCCTAAATTAACTATTGGAATTAATATACTATAAATTGAAAAAGAATCATAAATTTGAGATAAAGCAAAATATCCTCCAATCAAAATATTATTGAAAGTAAATAGTTTATCATGTATTCTATCAAAATATTTTAAAATACTTTGAACTCCTTCGATTTCAGTTCTTTTAAAATTTTCATTAATTTCATCTAGTTCTTCATCAGTCATTAATCCATGCTCTTTCCAATCTATTTTATCTTCTTCCATAATTATTTTCTAGATTCCTGCCTTCGCAGGAATGACAATTATGCCTTTTAAAATATGCAATCTCATATGATTAAGAGATTGCCACAGTCGTCCCGATAGCTATCGGGACTCCTTCACAATGACAGATTCAACTAATATGCTCACCACCATCAACGGGAATTACACAACCATTGATCCATGCTGCTTCATCTTTACATAACAGATACACAACATTAGCAACATCTTCCGGTGTTGTTAATTTTTTAAATGGATTTCGTCTCAATGAATGTTCTATTATTTTCTCATTTCCTGGAATAGCTCTAAGTGATGCTGTATTTGTAACACCTGCCTGAATGCAATTTGCTCTGATTCCATACGATGCAAATTCGAGCCCTATATTTCTCGTTATTGCTTCTAAGGTTACTTTAGCAGCTGAAACCGCAGCATAATTTCGCCAAGCTTTGGTATTACCCTCACTGGTAAAGCTTATAATCCTGGTATCTGAAGCAAATAATTTATGATCAAATAATGCTTTTGTCCAATCATACAAACTAATTGCCATTGCGTCGATAGTTAAGTGAAAATCATTATTTTTCAATGTTGGTTTATCATCGGCAATCATCGGTTTTAAATTCCCTTTTGCCACGCTATGTACCAATACTCTAATTTTAGCTTTATCGTCAAACTTAGTTTTTAATTGTTTAATTATACTTTCTCTTTCTTCTTCTTTAAATGCATCAATATTAAAACTTAGTAATTCAACATCTTCATTTTTAATTTGAGAAAATTCATTTTCGATTGCTTCTAATTCAGACCTTCTATTTCTATGAATGATACAAATATTACAACCGTGTTTCGCTAACTTTTTTGCAGTCGCTAAACCCAATCCACTTGAACCTCCTAATATTAGTGCCCAATAATTTTTACTTTGAAATTCTTTTACCATTCTAATAATATTCGTTGTGCCGAAAAACCGGGACCAAAACTCAGCATTAATCCCCTGTCTCCTTTGGGTAAATTTTTATCCATAAACCGTTCTAAAACATATAAAACTGTTACGCTCGACATATTTCCGTACAATTTAAGCACTTCTTTCGTGTCTTCAATATTTTTTCCCAAAGAACCAAACAATTCTTCGATGGTTTGTACTATTTTTTTTCCACCAGGGTGAAAAATTAGGTGGTCAATATCTTTAATAGTAATATTATTCCTTTCCAAAAAAGGATGTACAATTTTAGGAAAATGGTCTGCAATCTTTTGTGGAACAGATTTATCTAAAATCATCTGTAATCCTGAATTTGTTAACTTAAAACCCATCATTGATTCTGCATTATAAAAATGGTACATAGCTTCATCTATGATTTCCGGACCTTTATCATTTTTATATGAAGATAGAATAACACAAGCGGCACCATCTCCAAAAATAGCGGCACTTACAATATTTACCATAGAAAAATCATCTAATTGAAAGGTTGCTGTTGGCGATTCAACTGCAATGACTACAGCTCTCTTATTTGGGTTTGCTTTTAAGAAATTCTTTGCATAAATAATTCCTGAAACACCTGCGACACAGCCCATTTCAGTTACAGGTAAACGCACAATATCTTGTCGCATTTCTAACTTATTAATCAAATAAGCATCAAGTGAAGGTATCATAATACCTGTGCAACTTACCGTAATAATATAATCTATGTCTCGTGCTTGCAAATTTGCTTTTTTCAATGCCTTTTTTAATGCACTTTCGGCAAGTTTAATAGATTCACGCACATAAATGTCATTTTTTTCTTCAAAAGAGGTGTTCAGAAAAACTTCATGAGCATCCATAATTGAATAGCGTTTATCTACTCCGGCATTTTCAAAAAGTTTAATTACCTTACGTTGAAAACGTTGCTCCTGACCTGACAACCATACTTTAAGATAGGGTATTATTTCTTCGGTTGTTCTGGTATATTGTGGTAACTGTTTAGCTACTGATGTTATTCTTACGCTCATGTTTCACTATTGTTCAGTTGATGATTTTTTTTTGTCATTTCAATAAAAAATTTCTTGAAACCGACTATCCCCGAGGCAGAGCCATAGGGGTATACTTCGACAAGCTCAGCACATGTTTCGCCTCCCGATAGCTATCGGGGTCATACCCAGTCAAGCTGGGCACAAGCTTTGGTCTTAGGACCAAAAACCGAAATTTTGTATTTTACCTCACCCGGAACTGCGAAAAGCAGTTCCGACCTCTCCCAAGGAGAGGTAAATCGGAAACCCCGAGGCAGAGCCTAGGGGAATT
>VAPL010432014.1_pt1 | contig 43149 bp, 33 predicted proteins | sample 3395061 | NCBI WGS metagenome assembly VAPL01 (sample SAMN08290444, study PRJNA428436) | hydrothermal vent metagenome | isolation source: Deep-sea hydrothermal vent chimney 2 | place: Pacific Ocean: Juan De Fuca Ridge | depth 2182 m m | reverse complement strand
CCGCAGTGAGATTACCGTAATTACGGCTGAGGTGTTCGATATGCATCAGGAGGGGAGTTGTCATCATTCTCGTATAATTTTATTAATTTTATTAAGGTGCCGGCCGATAAGAGTCTTAATATACATTATTTTATGCATGAAATAATAAAATTTAAAGCAAATTATCATTTTAGGAATTGACGTTCTATTGTCGGCACGATGAAATATCCACTTTGTGACAAATATGGTTTTAACGCGGATAAGCGACAGCGCTATGTGGCTTTGATGGGATTTGGCATGGAATGCCATGCACAACTAGAATATTTACATGAAAATATAATTAAGCCAAACGCAGAAGCAATAGTCGATGAATTCTACGCTGAACTATTGTTATTTCCAGAGATTGGAACTTTTATTGCACAACATTCAGAAATAGATGTTTTAAAAAAAACTCAGATAGCCCACCTTGGTAGCTATGGATTAAAATTTGATAAGGCAGAATATTTTGAGCAGCGGCTCCGAATTGGTCTGGTTCATGCGCAGATCAAACTACCACTTAGTTACTATAAAGCGGCTTTTCGTATTTTAGACGAGATACTGATTAATTATATTACCGAGCTTGTGCCAGCAAAGAGTGAAGAGTTTGTACCGATGATAAAGTTAGTTTCACGGTTATCGAGTTTGGACATGTCATTGGCGATTGAAACCTACCACAATATAAAAGTACAGGATATGTCCAGCTCAATCAAAGCACTGAGAGATGAGCGGAAGTCATTATCCTCTATTATTGATCATGATGAATTAACACAGGTAGCAAGTCGTAGCCGAATATTTGAATGCTTAAGTGACAGCATTGAAAATGCACCGGAATCTAATGAAAGCTTTTGTGTTGCGATGATTGATTTAGATTATTTTAAGTCTGTTAATGATAATTTTGGTCATTTAGTTGGTGACCAGATATTAAAGGATGTTGCTTTTAGAATGAAATCGACATTACGTGAAAATGATATGTTGGGGCGTTATGGCGGCGAAGAATTTGTACTGGTTTTTGCTTCTGCTTCATTGCAAAAGACAGAGAAAATATTACAACGTATTTGTAAACATATTGCTGATGAACCTTTTCAGATTGAACAGCACAGTATTACAATGACGGTGAGTATTGGCGTGACCGACTTTCATGCCGGGGATAATGCGGACGATTTATTAGGCCGTGCCGATCATGCTTTGTATAAAGCAAAAAGTAGTGGCCGGAATCACGTCGTTGCAGAATATTATAAAAATTTAACCAAATTAAGGTCCTCCTGACCGCACAAAATTCATAAAAAACATTATAATCAGGCGCTATGAATATTTACCTGGGCGTTGATACTGGTGGAACCTTTACCGATTTTGTTTTAATTCGCGATCGGCAAATTAGCACGCACAAAGTTTTGTCTACTCCTGCCGCGCCCGAGCAGGCTATCCTGACTGGCTTAAGCGATTTAGAACTTACCCATTTACCAAATGATACCCAGCTATACATTGTGCACGGCTCGACTGTTGCAACTAATGCGGTTCTGGAAGGTAAAGGCGTGGACACGGTTTTTATTACCAATCGCGGTTTCAAAGATATGTTAAGTATTGGTCGTCAGGCACGGCGAGAGTTATATAATTTGCAACCTGAGTTTATTTTAGCACCGGTTGATTCTTCCCGTTGTCTTGAAACAGGTGGGCGTTTATCCGCATTGGCGGAAGTGCTGGAACCATTAAGCGAACAAGATTTAACCCTGTTAGTGACACAGGTTAAGACATTAAACCCTCAGGCGGTTGCAATAAATCTTTTGTTTTCCTACCTGGATGACGGCTTCGAAAAACAAATTGAACAAGCCTTAAAAGATTCTTTTGCAAAGTCAAAGACTTCCTTATTTATTTCTCGTTCATCAAATATATTGCCGGAATACAAAGAGTATGAGCGTGGTATGACAACCTGGTTGAACGCCTACGTTGGGCCCTTGGTTAAAGGCTATTTGCGAAGATTACAGCAAGCTGTACCACAGGCACAAATTTCGGTAATGCAAAGTGCGGGTAATACGATTGCAGCGGAGCATGCCGGTGACCAGGCGGTGCATATGTTGTTATCCGGCCCGGCCGGTGGTTTGGCGGCGGCGCATTATTTAGGCCAGCTAATACAGCAACCTCGTATGTTAACGTTTGATATGGGCGGCACCTCGACCGATGTTGCGCTAATAGAAGGTGCTATTCAGTTTACTAATGAATCGAAAATAGCGGGCTATCCTGTTGCCGTTCCGATGGTCGACATGCATACCATTGGTGCTGGTGGCGGTTCGATTGCGTATATTGATAATGGTGGATTGTTACAGGTTGGCCCGGAGTCTGCCGGTGCAAGCCCCGGCCCGGCATGTTATGTTCAGGGTGGCGTAAAGCCAACAGTAACCGATGCTAATTTAGTTTTAGGTCGTTTATTAGTGGATGCTTTCTTAGGCGGTGGAATGGTTTTAAATCTGGCAGCGGCAAAAGATGCCGTTCGTCCTTTGGCGAATAAATTAAATTTAAGCTGTGAAGAGATCGCAGAGGGCATTATTAAAATAGCCAATGAACATATGGTGAATGCCTTGCGGGTGATGTCGGTACAACGCGGAATTGATCCGCGTGAATTAACTTTGTGCTCTTTTGGTGGTGCAGGTGGTTTACACGTGTGTGCGTTGGCGAAGGCATTACAAATAAAAACCGCCGTTGTGCCAGTACATGCCGGTGTTTTATCGGCTTTAGGGATGTTGGTTGCACCGAAGGGGCGAGAGTATTCTCGTACTGTTAATTTATCAACAGGCAAGTCAAACACAGATATAGATAAAATAAAACAAAGTGTTGATAGTGAATGTAATGTTTTAGTCTGTCAGGGTGAGCAGGCTTTAATGGTTGAATCAGTGGAGTTAGAAAATATTGAATCACTTACAAGTTTAGACTGCCGCTACCGGGGGCAGTCGTATACTTTAAATGTTTCTTATAACGGTGACAGTAAAACATCAATTCAAGATAGCTCGCAGCGATTTATTCAACAACACCAGCAACGATATGGATATGCACTTGATTTACCGGTTGAGTTAGTCAACGTGCGAGTGAGTTTAAAGTCCAGACAACAAACGTTAACATTGAAAAAATTAAATTCCACAAAAAATGCTCAGCCATGCGCAGTGAGTAAGTTTCAGCAACAGGTGTTTGATGTTTATCGTCGTGTTGAGATTGCTAATGGACAAACAATTATTGGCCCAGCTCTGGTGATAGAAACCACCGCAACGACTTATATTGAACAGGGTTGGGAATGTTGTATGGATGAGTTTGGTAATCTGGTTTTAAAAGATAAAAATATTACCACCACGATACTATCCAGTTAAATATTTTCGTTGTGTCTACCGTGTCCGTTATGGCTAACAAATTTATTCTAAAGCCGGCTAACAAATAAATTCTCAGGCTCATTCACAAATTCAACACGCTTTAGCATCGCTTGAGTAACGAACACGTTATTTTTATTATCGATCAGCATGACATATTTAACGCCCAATTTATTAGCCATTTTAATCCAGTGTTCGGGGCCGGCTACAAAAATAGCGGTTGCGGCCGCATCGGCGGTGGTGGCATCGGGGTGAATAACGGTGACGGACAAACTGCCCTTTGCCGGATAGCCAGTGCGTGGGTCAATAATATGGTGGATGCGCTTATTATTGGCCAGATAGTAGCGCTCGTAACTGCCGGAGGTAAAAATGCTATCACCCGATTTAGCTTTTATACTTGCGATAGCCGTATTTCTGTCACTTGCCAGGGGGTCACGAATGCCGATGCGCCAGGGACGATCACCGTGTTGCCCGAGAGCTTTTAAGTCACCGCCAGCATTAATGATAATATTTTTAACATCGTACTGCTGTTGCAGGTTCGAGATTATCTTTTCCAATGCGTAGCCCTTGGCAATGCCACCCAGATCGATACGCACAGCCGGATTGCTACAGCTTACACGCACACCTTTAATTTTTATGTCCGTCATTCTTGGATTGGCCTTAACCAGTTCCTGAATTTGACTATCAGCCGGCGGCGCATTCATATTAAAATCATCCTGCTGAAAGCCCCATAGTTTAACGAGTTTACCAATAGCGGGATTGAACAGGTGGTCACTTTTTATTGCCAGTCGTTTTGCCTCGATAAGTAGAGGGATAACCGAGGTTGCCGCTGAAAAGGTACCGGTCATTTCACATAAAGTATTGGTGCGGGCAAGTGCGCCTTTTTGCCACGGGTGCCAAAATACATGCATGCGGTTTAAGTCATCTTCAATCGTTTTAAAAATTAACTCAGCCTGCTTATTTGTGACATCAGCAACCTCAACATCAATAATAGTACCGAAGGAGAAAATGGAAGTTTTATGTATTTCTACAGAGTGTTTGCAAGCGCTTACACTTAATAAAAGTAAGCCAGCTAAAAGATATTTTATTAATCTTGGCCAGTGTGAATGGTGCATTGCTTGCGGTGGTGGTACAGGTTGGAGCACTTTATTTCCTTGTAATATTATGATGTTATCTTTGTTTCGAGTGCATCAAGCAATGTTTTACTGATATTGAGTTTATAAAGCTTATCAAGCTCACGAATACAGGTCGGGCTGGTCACATTAATTTCGGTTAAATAATCACCAATAACGTCAATGCCGACAAAGCTTAGTCCTATACTTTTTAATTTTGGGCCGACCTGCTGGCAAATCCAGCGGTCACGCTCGCTAAGTTCAACACCAACACCTCGGCCACCGGCGGCGAGGTTACCACGGGTTTCGCCTTTGGCGGGTACTCTCGCTAGGGCATAAGGTATTGGCTCGCCTTCGATCATTAAAATACGTTTGTCCCCCTGACTGATTTCAGGGATAAAACGCTGCGCAATAATCGGTATTTTGCCATATTGGGTCATGGTTTCAAATATAACTGCGATATTAGGGTCGCCCTGTTTAATGCGGAAAATCGATGCGCCGCCCATCCCATCTAATGGTTTAACGATAATATCCCCCTGGTTTTGCTGGAACGCCTTAAGTTGCTCCATATCGCTGGCAACCAGCGTGGGCGCACAACACTGAGGAAATTGCAGGGTAAAGAGCTTTTCGTTCGCATCACGCAGGCTTTGTGGGCGATTGACCACCAGAACGCCCTGTTGTTCGGCAAGTTCGAGCAGATAAGTGGCGTAGATATAGGCCATATTAAAAGGTGGATCGAGGCGCATGATAATAATGTCGATAGTGCTCAGAAAGGTGGTTTCCGGGTCGCCGAGATCAAACCAAACTTCTTGATTTAATTGGAGTTTTATGGGGTAACAGTTGGCGACGGCGTTACCGTCATAGGCCAGTGAATGAGGACTAATATAGTAGATCTCCCAGCCCCGATTTTGTGCTTCTTCGAGCATTGCTAAGCTACTGTCTTTAACAGGGTTGAGTTGCTCGGGTGGATCCATCACAACAGCAAATTTTATCGGCATTGAATGACCTGTGGATTTGACTAAAAAGAGCAGATTAACATAAAAGTGACTAGCTTTTATTCAGTAATTTAGAGCCTAAACAAAGAGTTTATTCGCTGGTTTTGAATGCTGATTCTTAAGTATATGGCCAGAATGACCGATAATCTCTGTGGTTGATAGACACTGGGTAGAAATAAAATTAAACTTACTTTGTATGTAATATAATCAATATCGGAAGTCTTTACTAAATCAAGTGTTAGTATCTACTTACGTTTATTGAAAACAAGAAATAGTCTAAGCAATATAAATACTTATAGACTGTTTCTCAAAACTATGTTAAATAATAAATAGATGAATAAGTGTCCATTTATGGTAAAAAATGTGACACAATCTATGTTTGTTTAAAAAAACCTAGAAGTAACACGTGGAAGATACAAAACAGGTATGAGTGATATTTATCAAGATCTAAAAGTGATGGTTATTGACGATAGTAAAACCATTCGTCGTACGGCCGAAACATTATTAAAGAAAGTAGGTTGTGACGTGATAACAGCAACCGATGGCTTTGAAGCCTTATCAAAAATTGCGGATAACAACCCGGATATTATTTTTGTTGATATCATGATGCCACGGCTTGATGGCTATCAAACAACGGCGCTTATTAAAAATAATAAAATTTTTCAAACAACACCAGTAATTATGCTCTCAAGTAAAGATGGTTTATTTGATCGAGCAAGAGGACGGATAGTCGGTTCTGAACAGTACTTAACAAAACCCTTTACTAAAGAAGAATTGTTAGGCGCGATTCAGCGGCATGTTCTGGATGAACGTGCAAGCTGACATTGTTTGAACAACGCTAACTTATTGAATTTTTAACAGAGGTTTATTATGGCAAATATTTTAATAGTAGATGATTCACCAACTGAAATTCACGTGCTGCAAGGTATATTGCAAAAAAATGGTCATACGGTTGAATCAGTTATGTCAGCTGAAGAAGGAATTGCTAAAACTAAAACGATGAATCCCGATTTGGTTTTAATGGACGTGGTTATGCCTGGCATGAATGGTTTTCAGGCTACTCGGGCGATTAGCAAAGATCCTGAGACGCAGCATATTCCCATTATTATCGTTTCAACCAAAGATCAGGAAACCGATCGTGTTTGGGGAATGCGTCAGGGTGCAAAAGATTATATATCCAAGCCGGTTGATGAAGAAGATTTACTGAAAAAAATTGCTGCCGTTCTTGGTTAGTAATTTTTTTGGTTAGATTTTTTAGATTAACTAAGGTTTTAAATTAATTTCAGCATACTGAACTTAAAGACATAGATACGGTAGAGATAAATACAAATGAATGTTGCAGCACAATCAACTCCATTTGCTTTATTAGAGCAAATACAAACACGCTCTCAACAGCGTGCGCTTGGTTTGCCGCAAAAAGTGGAAGTGCGTAGAACCTGGTCGGGCGTCGGTTTTCGTATTGGAAATGTTCGCTTGTTGGTGACAATGAGCGAAGTTAATGAAATTTTAAAGTACCCCAGTATTACGAAAGTACCGAGTGCATTGACCTGGGTTAAAGGCTTGGCGAATATACGGGGTAATTTGTTACCAATAATGGATCTGAATCGTTTTGTGAATGATGAAGCATTACGCATAAATAAGACTTCTCGAGTCATTGTTATTCAACGCGGTGAATTAAGTTCCGGTTTATTAGTTGACGAAGTTTATGGTATGCGTCATTTTTTTACAGAAGAACATAGTAAAAATTTACCGGATGCCTCGGAAAAGTTAAAAACATATTTAAAGGGCTCGTTTGTGCAAAACGAAGTCGAATGGGGCGTTTTTAGTGTGGCAGAACTTGCGCAAAGCAGTGACTTTTTAAATATTGCAGCACGTATTTAGAGCAAATCTGGCTTACTTAAAATTTGTTTATTAATAAAAATTAAATTAATTGTACTCAGGAGTTTAAAATGAAAACAGGAAGCAAAAATAGCCTGGCGGGCATGTCGACTGATCGTATTATGCTTGTCTTATTTGCATTTCTGATTGTTTCAGTGATTGCATTGGGTGTTACCTATATTTACGTTTCAAAAGAAACGAACCTTGATAAAATTTACATCAGTAAAATTGGTGACCAACGGGTGATATCTCAGGAAATCGCGAAACTAACATCACAATCTGCCCGGGGTGATTTAACTGCCTTCCCATTATTGGCCAAAGCACGTGATGCGTTTCAGGATATTCTGGAATATCAGCAACAGGTGAGTGCGGCAGATGAAAATAAAGCAATGACGCCATTAATCGAGCTGGCTGCACTATGGAAAGGCTATCGGGAAAATGTTGATATTATTTTAGAACGTCGAGAAGTGGTTAATACCATCCGCTCCTACATTCAGGGTATCAACGAAAAAATTCCATCATTGCTTGCTTTGTCGGATGTGGTTGTTGATACCATGGCCAAGCAAAAAGCACCTCCGTACCAGGTTTATATTGCAACACGTCAGTTAATGTTAACTCAGCGTATTTCAAGTAATGTCGGTAAGGTACTTGAAGGTGGTGAAGAAGCGGTAACGGCTGCCGACAGGTTTGGGCGAGACGCGGCATTATTTGGTCGTGTTGTGCAGGACATGCTGCGCGGTAATCCAAATTTACGGATTCAAAAAATTATCGAACCTAAGGCTCGCAGAAAACTGCAAAATGTTGCAAAGCAGTTCTACAAAATTCGAAACCAGGTAGGTGCAATTTTAGAACGTTCACCAGAGATGTTTCAGGTATCAGCTTCTGCTGAAGAAGTTCTTGAAACAAGTGCAGCTATCCATGCAAAAATTAAAGAAGTCGATGCAAGTTATCAACGAATTATTGATAAACGCTGGACCACAAAAGCAGCCTCCGTGTTTGGTATTTTAGCGTTACTGTTTGCCTTTGCGCTTGGTTTTGTTTACTGGCGTGACTCTAAAATGACTCTCGAAGCATCTGAAGGACAGCGTCAACTTGAAGAAGAAACCAATACTGCTAACCAGGAGGCGATTTTGCGTTTGCTGGATGAAATGGGTGATTTAGCGGATGGCGATTTAACCGTAATGGCAACTGTTACCGAAGATATAACGGGTGCAATCGCAGACTCTATTAACTATGCGATTGATGCATTGCGTTCATTGGTATCAGCGATCAACGAAACAACCTTGCAAGTATCATCGGCGGCGCAACAGACGCAGGCAACGGCGATGCACCTTGCCGAGGCGAGTGACCATCAGGCGCAACAAATTACCGGTGCGAGTACCGCGATTAATGAAATGGCTGTATCGATTGAGGGTGTATCAACGCATGCGAGTGAGCTTGCAGACGAGGCACGTCGGTCGGTTGATATGGCGAACAGTGGCTCGGATGCAGTACAAAAAACCATTAACGGTATGGACAGCATTCGAGAAACGATTCAGGAAACATCCAAACGAATTAAACGACTCGGCGAAAGCTCGCAGGAAATTGGAGATATTGTTGAACTGATTAACGATATCGCCGAACAAACAAATATTCTGGCATTAAACGCGGCGATTCAAGCGGCAATGGCGGGCGATGCTGGTCGTGGTTTCGCGGTTGTTGCGGATGAGGTTCAGCGGCTTGCGGAACGTTCCGCTGATGCAACAAAACAAATCGAGGCACTGGTTAAAGGTATTCAATCAGACACCAAAGAAGCGGTGGCTTCAATGGAACAAAGTACAGCGGGCGTGGTATCGGGTGCGCAACTGGCGCAGGATGCGGGGCAGGCACTTGAGCAAATCGAATCAGTATCAGAACATTTGGCGGACTTGATTCGAAATATTTCAGAGTCAGCTTCACAACAGGCGAATGCGGCATCTAATATTTCAGACACCATGAACGTTATTCAAGAGATAACCACACAAACTTCTGCGGGTACCAATGAAACAGCAGCGTCGATTGGTAACCTGGCTGAATTAGCGAATGAACTACGTCGCTCAGTTGCAGGCTTTAAACTTCCTGAGTAAGTCGCTGATAGACAGCGCTTTAGCGATAGTTTAAACATTAATGTTATATAACAGTGTAGATTTGGTGATGACGGATATAGACCCAATTAACGGAACGGATACAGATATTGATTCGTCTTTAAAAAGGGTCACTGCGCCAGTCAGTAATACTTCTTGGCATTTAGAAGAAATGTCAGAAATGGGAGAGGCTTTATTTTGCAAGTGGGTTGAACTTGTTGAATTACGAACAGGCATACGAATTTCTGAAATGAGGAAATCATTTCTATTATCGAAGTTATCCATACGGATGAGGGAGATAAAGATTGACGATTACCAGCAGTACTTTGATGTTGTGAACGATAAACGCTGTGGCCAGGTTGAGTGGGAAACACTGGTCGATCGCTTAACCGTACACGAAACACGTTTCTGGCGTGATGAAAGTATTTTTCAGTTAATAGAAAAAGAATATATAGAAAAAAATAACCTGTTAAATAATAACAGGCTGGATTTACAGGTATGGAGCGTCGGTTGTGCGACGGGGGAAGAACCCTATTCGTTAGCCGTGTGGTTTGAGCATTATTGCACGATGAACAATATTGATAATCGTCAGGGTATACATGCTACAGACATAAGCTTGGCTGCTCTGGCAACAGCGCGAGAAGGTCTTTATCCGCAGAGTCGCTTAACCAATATACCTGAACATTATTTAAATTATTATTTTACAAAAAAAAATAAAGACAAATATAAAATAAATGATAATTTGAAAGAAAGGGTTTGCTTTACAAAATTAAACCTGATGGATGTGGATTCATTTCCATTTTCAGATTTTGATATTATTGTTTGTCAGAATGTCATGATTTACTTTGACCAGGAATTGCGAATAAAGTTGTTAAATGCATTTGCAGACTATTTGAAAGTCGGTGGAATATTAATTTTAGGCGCTGGTGAAATGCTTGGCTGGAATCATCCAAAGATGGAAAGTTTAAACTTTCAATCGACATTGGCATTTCAACGAGCTTACGAATAAAACGATAAATTGAGTGTGGTATGACTGTTAATAACGAGCTGGATATTAATACGCTAAACTGGGTTAAGTCTGAAATAGACGAAACCATGAAGCAGGCACGTACTTCACTTGAAGCGTATATAGAAGATCAAAGTGACGAATCTCAAATACTATTTTGTGTTAATTACCTGCATCAGGTTTATGGCACATTGCAAATGGTTGAAATTTATGGTGCTTCACTATTTGCTGAAGAGCTGGAACTGCTGGCTAATGCGATACACGATAATAATGTTAAGAATAAAGATGAAGCGTTCGAAGTATTAATTCGTGGCAGTTTGCAATTACCAGACTACCTGGAGAAATTACAGGTTGGTCAAAAAGATACCCCAATTGTTCTATTACCCTTGTTTAATGATATGCGTGCTGCACGTAGTGAGGCTTTACTTTCTGAGACAGCCTTGTTTAACCCTGATTTAGAGATAAATGCGCCAGCGGTTAAACAGGAAGAGAAGAACGAGATAGGTAAGCACATTGCTGAGTTGGCGGCGGAAAAACGTCATCAATTTCACCTGGGTTTATTAGGCTGGTTTAAGGGAAGAGAGGTAGATAAAAGCCTTAAGATTATTTCGAATGTATTGCAAAGTCTGCGAAGTGTTTCAGAGGAGCAAAATACGAGTCGTATATTGTGGGTTGCCGATGGCTTGATTGATAGCTTAAAAGATAGCGGCGTTGAAACAAGTGTTGCGACTAAATCTCTGGTTGGTCAGGTCGACCGTAGTATAAAAAACATTATCGATGGAGGCGAGGTTGCGCTTGCGCTGGACCCGCCAAACGACTTATTAAAAAACTTACTCTATTATATTGCTGGTTCGTCTACTCACGGAGACAAAACAAAACAAATAAAAGAATCGTTCAGACTTGCTGATGTTATGCCTGACACGAAAACGCTTGAAAAAGCACGTGCAGATTTAAACTCGCCCAATATGGAATTAATGGATACCGTTTCAGGTGTCCTCAGAGAAAACCTGCAACAAGTAAAAGATTCTCTCGATATCTTTATGCGCAGTGAGGAATATAACACCGAAACATTAGTGCCGGTTAGTGAGAAGCTAGCAAGCATGGCCGATACCCTGGGTATGCTCAGTCTTGGTCCTCAACGTAAAAGTCTACTTGAAGAAATCAAGGTTATTGACAGCTTGATCGACGGTAGTAAAGTTGCGACTGAAAGTGAGCTGATGGATATTGCTTCAACCATTATTGAGTTAGAGCATACCTTTGATTCAATGAGTGAAACAACTGTACAGCCTGAAGCTGCAGAGTCTGAACAAGCTTCATCGTCAAGCAGGAAGCAACCAAGATCTGCAGATGAACGAAAACTTCTTGAATCGGTTATTGCAGAAGCCAAGATTGATATCGCTTCAGTAAAAGAATCTGTTAGTGAATTTAGTCGCCAGCTTAATCATCCTGAGGTACTAAATTCAGTACCCGACTTATTGGATAAGGTGCGAGGTAGTTTGAATATATTGCAACTGGAGCGTGCGGCAAATTTAATGCTCGATTGTAAAAAATATATTGAATATAACCTTATTCCATCGAAAACAATTCCTGAACCAGAGACACTCGATTATCTTGCTGATGCAATCAGCAGTATTGAATATTATATGGAATCTCTTGTAGATAGTTGGGGTGAACCAACCGCTATTTTAAATGTGGCAGCAGCGAGTTTAGAACAACTCGGTCAATTACTGGATGTCGATAAGCCAACAGTACGGGATCCTGGCGCAAGTCAGGATGCTATTACAATTGATCCGAGTTTATTAATTGAGACTACGGATGATACCGTTATTAATCTACAGGCACCCTCAATTAAGGGTGAATCAGAAACCAATGTTTCGAGCGACAGTGTAGAGCAAACGATTACTGATTTATCGCAACCAGTTTTTGATGAGCCAGAAACAATATCCGATTTAAAGCAGCCTAAATTTGCAGAGGATTCTTCTGTAGTTGATACGGTGCAGAATCTGGAACAACCAGAATTAGAGCTCAGTACAGATTCGCTAGAAATTGATTTAGGCTTAGAGATAGAAGATGAACATGAAGCTAGTCTCATCGATGATGTTAAGGAATCTTCCGGTTTCGATAGTGAATCAGAAACACTAGAGCCGGATTTAGAACTGGATTCGAGTGCAACAAGCATTCCTATTGAGCGTTTGGATGAGTCACTTGGTTTGTGGTTTATGGATCCAGATAGTAGTGATGTAGCGAGTCTGGTTATTGAAGTTATTGGCAGTATTGTTGAAAATATTAGCAGTGGTGATTTAAGTAATGAAGAAAAAGAAGATGCACTAAAAATCAGCAATGAGATGAAAGATACTATTCAACGTATTGCTAATAATGAAGAAGATTTTACTGATGAAACTGAAAAATTTATGTTGTCGGCACGTGATGGGCTTGAAAATTTTTTTTCAGGTAAACCACCATTCATTGATGAGAGTATAAGTAACTTAGATTTTGACGGGAATGATGTTGAAATAAAGGTAAGCAATCCTCCTGATGCATATGCTGCGACCGAGATGGTGGTTGATACTTCCTATGCACCGATTGAAATAGATGAAGAAATTTTTGAAATATTCCTTGAAGAAGCAGAAGAAGAATTTGAAAATATTTCGAAATATCTGCCTGAATGGAAAACTAATCTGGATAACCATGAGCCGCTAAAAGAAATGCGTCGCTCTTTCCATACCTTAAAAGGAAGTGGTCGACTTGTTGGTGCGAATGACCTTGGAGAGTTTGCCTGGGCTTTTGAAGGAATGCTTAATAGAGTTATCGATAAAACGATTTTGCCAATCCCTGAGTTGTTAGATTTAATCGAGCGAGGCAGGCTTGCACTACCAGTCTTATATAGTTTGCTCAAATCAGGGCAGCGTCCTGATCAGCATATTTTCTCCTTAATGGAGCACGCCGATTCATTGAGTCGAGGTGAATCATTTACACCATTAACTGAAACTATTTCTTCGGTCAGTATTCCTCAGCCGGATTTATCACGCTTTGATTCTGTTGCAGTGAATACCTCTGAGCTGGAAACAAAGCTTGATGATAGCGTTGACAAAATTCAACGGCCTAAAATTGATAGCGTATTACTAGAAATATATCGCAAGGAAGTTGCAACGCACTTAATGGTTTTAAGAAAATACATTAGTGACTGGCATACAAAAGATATTCATGATGTGACCGAACCATTGTTTAGAGCATTGCATACCTTAACGGGTAGCGCGCGCACAACTGGTGTGCAGGTCGTATCTGATTTATGTTTACAACTTGAATACTATATTAAGTTATTGCAGGCAGAAGATTTACTGGTATCAAGTGATGGTATTAAGTTGTTTGAAGATGCAGCTAATCGTATCGATATTATTTGTGCACAACTTGGTGAGCAGGTAGCTGAGCTGTATACGACAAATGATCTCGTCATTCGGACTGAGAATTTAATGCAGTCATTACAGGATATGATTGCAACACGTAGCACCAATTCTTTAACTGTGTCATCGGTACTTGAGGAAGGCGATGTCTCAGCTGAATCTGAATTAGAAGAAAACTATGATGAAGAATTACTTGAAATCTTTATAGATGAAGGCACCGAAATTTTAGATGAAAGTGAACATACCTTACATGCATGGAAGGACGAGCCTGATAATAAAGAACATATAGATGCCTTACAACGCCAGCTACATACCTTAAAAGGTGGTGCAAGAATGTCTGGTGTTACCGCGATTGGCGATTTAAGTCATCGAATGGAGTCGTTAATAACAAATATTGTTGATGGCAGATTGAGCACGAATGCTGATGTCTTTAATGTTCTGCATGCGGCACAAGATAGTCTTATCGATATGCTGGAGCAGTTAAAAGCACATAAACCATTAACTTCTGGTCAATCGGTTATCGATCAAATTGATAATGTTTTGGCTGCCCATGGTAGTAATAACATTGAAGACGCTGACTCTGAAGAACTTGTTGTTGATAGTGGTGAAGAAAATCTGAATAAAATAGATTTAAGTGACGATAATTCTGATGAAGCAATTATCCTTGATGACAGTGATAATGGCCTGGATGATAGCAATGATTTAACGATTGAAATTGAGTCAGTTAGAACTGATAGTGATGAGCCGGAGGCTGATGAAACAGCCGAAGCCAATAACCTGTCTATAGAGCTAACCGAAGAATTAACAAACTTAGCGGAAGAGCTTGATAATGTATCTTCTGATAATACCGTTGTTTTAGATATGTCGGCTGAAGATACGCCGGTTGAAGATACGGGCAAGGAAAGTAGCAAAATTGGGTTAGATAAAAGTGACTCGGACTCTTTTGAATTGTCCTCTGCTGATCCAGATACTGAATCTGAGAGTGACGAACTGTTGTTATTTGAAGCAGAACAACCCGTTCCTCAAAAGACCGCACCTGCCGATCAGGTACGGGTACGAGCTGATACACTTGATAACCTGGTGAATTTTGCCGGTGAAGTCAGTATTTATCGTTCGCGACTTGAACAACAAGTGAACTCATTCCGTTTTAATTTGCAGGAGCTTGACGAAACGGTCGAACGTTTTAGAGGGCAGCTACGTACCTTCGAAATTGAAACAGAAGCACAAATTCAAACACGTAAAGAAGAGGCATTTTCTTCTCAGCACGAACACTTTGACCCACTTGAATTTGATCGGTTTACACAAATGCAGCAAATATCGAGGTCAATGCTTGAAAGCATGAATGATATTGATAGTTTGCGTAGTATTTTATCCAGCCTCAACCGGGAGTCGGAAACATTACTGGTTCAGCAGTCTCGAGTAAATACTGAACTACAAGAAGGCTTAATGAGTACTCGCCTGGTTCCATTTGACAAACAGGTGAACCGGCTTAAACGTATAGTAAGACAAACAAGTAGCGAAGTTGGAAAGCAAACATCCATTGAATTTGATGGTGTTGAAATGGAATTAGATCGTTCCATTGTGGAACGTATGATGCCAGCGATTGAGCATATGATAAGAAATGCCATTGCACATGGTATCGAAATGCCTGAAGAACGCATAGCAGCGACTAAGTCTGAAGAAGGACATTTACTGTTTTCTATGAGTCGTGAAGGTGGTGATGTTGTTATTCAAATTAAGGATGATGGCGCTGGTATCGATTTTGATGCTATTAAAAGCAAGGCCATTGAAAAAGGTTTAATAAAAGAAAATGCTGAAGTATCAGAGAAATTACTACTAGATTTGATATTAGAATCTGGTTTTAGTACAGCAGATGAAATTACCCAGATTGCTGGCCGTGGCGTAGGCATGGACGTTGTGAATAACGAAATTAAACAGTTAGGTGGTGTCTTGAACATCGACACCGCTAAAGGTGAAGGTACAACATTTACGGTAAGTATGCCTTTATCACTCGCGGTTAGTCGGGCATTAATGATATATGTTGGCGATAGTATGTATGCTGTACCACTATTAAGTGTTGAAGGCGTTGAGCGGGTTTCGCATGAAACACTGGCCGAATTACAGGCAAGCAAAGATGCTACCTATAGCTGGATTGATGAAGAATTTCATTATATTCACCTGGGCCAGTTAATGGATGGTGTTAAACCTGGTTTACCCGGTGAAGGAAATAAAGCAGCCTTGTTGATGGTGCGCAGTGGCAATTTTAGAGCGGCATTGCATATTGAAGGCTTAGTCGGCAGTCGTGAAATTGTTATTAAACCCGTCGGTCCACAATTAAGCAGTTTACGTGGTATTTCCGGAGCCACCATTATGGGTGATGGCCGTGTTGTTTTGATTCTTGATCTTGGTGTACTGATAAGACTGGCACTGACAGAATCAGAGTCAAAATATCTTGAGGCTGCAACAGCAATTGAAGATATAGTGCCGGAAGTAGAAGAAGATAAAGCACCAATAGTAATGGTTGTTGATGATTCCATTACTGTACGTAAAGTAACTTCAAGATTCCTAGAACGAAATGAACTTGATGTTATACAGGCAAAAGATGGTGTTGATGCACTAACGCAATTATTAGACATGACTCCCGATGTTATGTTGCTCGATGTTGAAATGCCGCGTATGGACGGTTTTGAATTAGCCATTAATATGCGTAATGATGAACGCTTAAAAGATATTCCTATTATTATGATTACCTCTCGCACGGGCCAGAAGCATCGAGACCGGGCAATGAACATCGGTGTAAATATGTATATGGGGAAACCCTATAATGAAGCTGAATTATTAGAAAACATTCAGTCATTACTTAATGTCGACAATTAAGTTGTGACATTAGAATGAATATATCCGGTACATACGAAATAGGGCAACGGGAAATATCTTCAATGTCTTCCTCTATGCTCTCTCAGGAATTAAGTCAGATTCGTATCGCAGTAATTTCAAATTCTGTATCACAAAGAAATCAATTAAAAGAAGCTCTAGAAAATGTTGGCTTAAATGTTGTTATTGATGACCCGCTAACGCTCACATTTTTAGGTAAACTGGAAACACTCAATGTCGATGTCATCTTGCTGGATCTTGATGAACACGGTGATTATGACGATATTCTGGATAGCCTGCTGGATAACCATACTATTCCAATTATCTTTAATGATGTTTCAGTTTTAACCCTGAATGAGCCACATGTTTTGGCTCGATGGTATGGTAAGTTACTAAAAAAAATATCAAATGCTGTTGGACAGCATTCGATAGAAGAAAAAACCTATGCTGAGCATTATAATACGTCTTCACAAAGTAAAATTTTTGGTAAAAATAAAGCTAAAACGGTTGTTGTTAAGCCTGATAAGGGACTGGCCAAAAATGTTTGGGTACTTGGTGCATCGTTAGGTGGTCCCGATGCAGTAAAAGAATTTTTTAAAGCTCTTCCGGCGGATTTGCCCGTAGCCTTTGTTTTAACCCAGCACTTAGGGGCTAACTTTATAAGTATACTTGCCGAGCAACTTAATCAAATTACCGATTACAAAGTATTAACACCGTCAGCCGGGCATGTGATTCGACATAAAGAAGTGATTGTCACACCGGTAAATACAAGACTGGTTGTTAATCCGATAGGTGCAATTGAATTGGAACCTATTACACATGAACAGCAGTATTCACCATCTATTAATATGGTACTTGAAGATATGTTGATGCGCTATGGTAAGGGACTCGGTGCCATTATCTTTAGTGGCATGGGCGATGATGGGCTTAAAGGTTGTGAACTATTACATGCCAAAGGCTCCATGGTCTGGACACAATCAGCAGAAAGCTGTGTTATAAGTAGTATGCCCGAGACGATAGAGAAAAAGAATTTATCGAGTTTTACGGCCGCACCCGCAAAACTGGCTGAAAAATTGTATGACTATTTACGTATAGATTAATGACAACATTGAAAGCAATCATTGGAGAAAACCATGGGTGATGTAACATATATTGATCCTGGCCGAAAACAAATAGCAAAAGCAGAAGAGAGTCATGCTGATGTTATTCATTGTTTGATGATATCTTTATCTGAAGAAACAATCTTATTACCCAATGCAGCCGTTGCTGAAGTGATTGGCTATGTTCAGCCAGAGCCATTAGAAGGTTCGCCTGCCTGGTTTTTAGGCCGGATAGGCTGGCGTGAACGTCTTGTGCCGCTTATCTCACTGGAAATTGCGACCATTTCGAACGACAATGCTAAGCCAAATATGGAAGGCACACGTATTGCTATTTTAAATACCTTAAATGGCAACCCCAATGTTCCGTATATTGGCATTGTTACGCAAGGTATTCCCCGCCTAGGCGTTATTCATGATAGCGATATATCCACGATAGAAACATTGCCGGGTAAAAGACAGTCGATTGCTGAAATAGCAAATTTCAATGGGCAGGAAGTTATTATTCCAGATATTGATGATTTAGAGAATCGGATACTCAATATTCATTAAATAAGTTGAGATTAGATATTTAAATCGCCCCACAATAACTGTAACGATGTTATTGCGGTTATTGCTGCTGTTTCTGCGCGTAAAACACGTGGCCCAAGTTTTATTTTATTAAAGCCGTGTTGGCAAATTGTATTTAATTCCAATTCCGTAAAGCCACCTTCCGGGCCAATAATAACTCTAAGTTCTTTGCATGCACCTATAGACGCGAGTGGTTGGTTTGCTGTTGGTTCGAAAACAATACCGGCTATTGTCGAAGAGCTTAACCAGTCGGCAATGCAATGAACAGGCTTGAGCTCAGGTAAAATATTACGACCCGATTGCTCGCAGGCACTTTGAATAATTCCCTGCCAATGAGCTTGTCTTTTTATTTCTCGTTTAGCATCAAGCTTTATTGTTGAGCGTTTAGCCATTAACGGGGTAATACTATTTACCCCAAGTTCGACAGATTTTTGTAAAGCAAAATCAAATTTATCGTTCTTGATTAAACATAAGCCAAGTTCAATTTTAAGTGGTGAAACCGTTTTGTCCTGCTGTTCTTGTAGGATGATAACATGGGTTTGTTTTTTATCGATGCTGCTTATTTGTGAAAGGTATTCGCAACCCCGGCCATTAAATAAAACAAGATTATTACTTTTCTTAAGCCGAAGCACATTAACAGCATGGCGATGTGCTTCGATGGGTAAAGTAATAACTAAACCTGTATTTAAGGCTGTGTCGACATATATTCTGGGAATACGCATTTTAAATTTATTATTTAACCTGAAATCGGAATAAGAAAAATAAATTATTAAAATCCATTAATCCAGTTTCCTGTCCATTGGAGAACCACAGAATTTATTATCCCGAGCTCAGCTTATTTAAATAAGCTTAAATTTCAGATAAATTCAGATTATTCCAAAGTTTTGCTGTGGCTGCAGTTTGATTCATGGTGTAAAAATGCAGGCCAGGTGCACCGGCAGCAAGTAATTGCTCACAAAGTTTTGTTATAACTTCTTCACCAAATAATTTAATTGAGTCTTTATCATCACCGTAACTTTCTAAACGTTTGCGGATCCAACGTGGAATTTCCGAACCACACATATCCGAAAAACGTGCTAACTGGGTGTAGTTAGTAATCGGCATAATACCCGGCATAATTGGAATAGATAAGCCGCGTTTCTCACAGGAATCGACAAAATTATAATAAGCATCAGGGTTAAAAAAGTACTGCGTGATGGCACTGTTTGCACCGGCTTCAACTTTTCGTTTGAAGTTTTCAAGGTCGGCATCTGCACTGGGTGCCTGTGGATGAAACTCCGGGTAGGCAGCTACTTCAATATGAAAATGGTCATTATACTTATCGCGGATAAAGCCAACCAGTTCGTTGGCATAACTAAAATCGCCATGGCTACCGGAGCCCGTACCCGAAGGCATATCGCCTCTTAAAACAACCAGTTGCTTAATGCCATTATCTTTATATTGCTCAAGTAAACTAACAATAATTTCTTTACTCGTTCCCATACAGGATATATGCGGGGCAGCATTAAAACCGGCTTTTTGTATATCGAGCACCGTGTCCATCGTACCGTCCTGGGTACTACCGCCAGCACCAAAAGTCACCGAGAAGTATTTAGGCTTAAGCTTGCCGAGTTCAGAGCGAACAACTTTAAGTTTTTCGGCACCTTCGGGTGTCTTGGGTGGAAAAAACTCAAAGCTAAAATTTTTAGGATGTTTTTTTTGTGATTCCATTATTAAAACCTTTTTTAACCACAACTGACACGAAGGACGCAACGAAAAAGATAGCATAGAGATATCATAACTTAGCTGTTATCCCGTATAACTATTTAATCTTTATGTTTTTTTTCGTTGTGCTTGTAGTGTCCGTTGTGGTTAATGTTTTTTAATTAATAACGATAATGCTCAGGTTTATAAGGTCCATCAACCGGCACATTAATGTATTCAGCCTGATCTTTAGTAAGCGTTGTTAAATATGCACCAATTTTTGTTAGATGCAAGCGCGCTACTTTTTCATCAAGAATCTTCGGCAAGATATATACTTCATTTTTATAACTATCAGCGTTGGTGTAAAATTCCATTTGCGCCATTACCTGGTTAGTAAACGACGCTGACATAACAAAGCTTGGATGGCCGGTTGCACAACCCAGGTTAACTAAACGTCCTTTAGCTAACATAATAATACGTTTGCCGTCAGGGAAGATAACGTGATCGACTTGTGGTTTAATTTCAGACCATTCATATTTTTCAAGTGATGCAATATCAATTTCTGAATCGAAATGACCGATATTACAAACAATAGCTTCGTTTTTCATGGCTTGCATGTGGTCATGGGTAATGATTTTTGCATTACCGGTCGTGGTAACAAAAATATCACCTGATTTACAGGCTTCATTCATATCAACAACACGGTAGCCTTCCATTGCTGCTTGCAATGCACAGATAGGGTCAATTTCGGTAACCCAAACGGTGGCGCCCATACCTTTAAATGCTTGTGCACAGCCTTTGCCCACATCACCGTAACCTAAAACAACGGCAATCTTGCCTGCAATCATTACATCGGTTGCACGTTTAATACTATCAATTAAAGATTCACGGCAACCGTATAAATTATCGAATTTAGATTTTGTTGCCGAATCATTGACATTCATCGCAGGGAAAAGTAATTCACCTCGATCCTGCATTTCATATAAACGATGCACACCGGTGGTGGTTTCTTCTGTTACGCCTTTCACACTGCCAGCAGTATCTTGCCAGTGTGTTGAACCGTCTTTAATAGTACGACGTAGTACATCAAGAATGGCGGCATATTCTTCGTTATCATCCGCTTTGGTTGCTGGAATGGCACCTGCTTTTTCAAACTCAACACCTTTGTGAACCAGTAGTGTTGCATCGCCACCGTCATCGAGGATCATATTTGGTAATTTTCCATCAGGCCATAATAAGGCTTGCTCGGTACACCACCAGTATTCTTCGATTGTTTCACCTTTCCAGGCAAACACAGGAATGCCTTGATCGGCAATGGCCGCTGCAGCATGGTCCTGGGTTGAAAAAATATTACAGGACACCCAACGAACTTCGGCACCAAGCGCAATCAGGGTTTCAATAAGTACAGCGGTTTGGATAGTCATGTGGATACTGCCCATAATGCGGCAGCCGGCGAGGGGTTGAGCTTTGCCAAATTCTTCACGAAGTGCCATTAGCCCTGGCATTTCAGTTTCGGCAATTTTGATTTCTTTGTGGCCCCATTCAGCAAGTGAAATGTCGGCAACTTTATAGTCTGCAAATGATTCTGGAACAGCGTTCATCATCATTCTCCTTTAATTGTTTAAAGTGGAATGAGCGCCGTTTATCCAGTAAATGGATCTGCCTTTTTCGAGCCTGACGAAAATTAAATTCCGCTGCAGCGCCCCTCAAAAAGGACAGTAGAAATTAGAAGTCTAATTATAGTACGTTTATATGCTTCGTGCTATTTGGAAAATATATTTTTTTAACCACAACCGACATGACGAAAATTTAGTAATTCAAGAACTTATCATTTGCAATGACAAAGCTTAATATTAATAATTCTTTTCGTTGTGTCCTTCGTGTCCGTTGTGGTTAATGTCCTTTGACTTTCTATACCCCCGCCGCAGCCTTCAGCGCGTCGGCTTTATCGGTGCGTTCCCAGCTTACGTCGATATCTTCTCGGCCAAAATGACCATAGGCAGCCGTTTTTTGATATATCGGTTGCAGTAAGTCGAGCATATGCACGATACCGCGTGGGCGTAAGTCAAAATGTTCGCGTACCAGCTCTACAATGCGGGCATCCGCTATTTTACCAGTGCCAAATGTTTCAACACTGATAGAAGTTGGGTGGGCTACACCAATGGCGTACGAAACCTGAATTTCGCAACGTTCAGCCAAGCCTGCTGCAACGATATTTTTTGCTACATAACGGCCTGCATAGGCAGCTGAACGATCTACTTTTGATGGATCCTTTCCAGAGAAAGCACCGCCACCGTGTCGAGCCATACCGCCGTAGGTATCCACAATAATTTTACGACCGGTTAAGCCGCAATCGCCTACCGGGCCACCAATAACAAAACGGCCGGTTGGGTTAATAAAAAAGTCGGTGTCTTTGTTTAGCCATTCAGCCGGTAGAACTGGTTTAATAATTTCTTCCATTACCGCTTCGTGGAGAGCTTTGTTGTCGATATCATCATCATGCTGGGTGGATAACACAACCGCATCAATACCCACTGGTTTATGATTTTCATAACGGAAAGTCACCTGGCTTTTTGCGTCTGGGCGTAACCAGGGCAGGGTGCCATTTTTGCGTACTTCGGCCTGGCGTTTCACCAACCGGTGGGCAAAGGTAATTGGCGCAGGCATAAGAACATCGGTTTCATTGCTGGCATAGCCAAACATTAAACCCTGGTCACCGGCGCCTTGTTCTTTGTCATCGTCTTCGGCTTCGTCAACGCCCATGGCAATGTCAGCCGATTGTTTGTCAATACTGGTTAAGACGGCACAAGAGCCATAATCAAAGCCCATTTCCGAGCTGTTATAACCAATTTCCTTGATGGTATCGCGCACCACTTGTTGCATATCTACATAAGCACTGGTTGTTATTTCACCTGCTAAAACCACCATGCCGGTATTAATCATGGTTTCACAGGCAACCCGTGCTTTTTTATCCTGTGCCAGGATGGCATCGAGTACACCATCAGAAATCTGGTCGGCTATTTTATCTGGATGGCCTTCAGAAACAGATTCGGATGTAAAAAGGTATTCACTCATTTTATTATTTCCTTACATTAAAAAACCGCTTTAGCGATGACTAAAGCGGTATTTAGTATTTGGACCTGGTCTATTCAGGTGCGCCGCTTTAGCCGTACTTATTAAGCGCCCGCAATCTGAATTCAAATCGGCGCTGTTCAGGAGATTATAGTGCTTATGTAGATGATGTCAAAATTTATATGCAGAATATGTTGCAAATTTTTAGGTTAAAACATAAACATCATAGCGGGTGATCTTGCTTTGGATACTCATGCTGGGGATTTTGTCGGTGAGTGTCGGCGCAGTTTTAGGCCGCTTCACCACCACACGTTTGCGGGCAAATTTTAAGGCGAGGTTAAACAATTCGGTTTCATCTGGCTGTGTATTTTCTTTATGGCTAAGTAATTTTTGTAATATTTGCATGTTTTTTCTAACCGAAGCCGATTTTTTTCTTTGCGGATACATCGGGTCGAGGTAAATAATGTCGGGGTAGTGGCTATTCGATTTTGTATCAAGCTTTTTGAGATAATCCACTGCATCTGTTTGTAGCAGGCTAAATCCCTGCTGTTTAATATCCTCAAAATTATCATTATTTTCAGCAAGCTTTAGTGCGGTGTTGACCAGCTCGGCAACAATCGGATTGCGTTCAATCATCTTAACGCTGCAGCCTAAACAGGCCAGAACAAAGGCATCTTTAGCCAGTCCGGCGGTCACATCGAGTACACTCAAGGGCAGCCTGTATTTTTTTATGCCAATCGCTTTTGCAATTGCCTGACCCTGGCCGCCACCGTATTTTCGACGGTGTGCCAGGCTGCCAGAGATAAAATCCACATGAATAGCGGTGTTCGCCTGCCGGTCAATTAGTTCGGTAATATCCTCTTTATAGTAAAGAATAAAGTCACTTGATGCCTCGTCCAATGTACTGATATTTAAGGCGTTTTTTTGCGCAAACTTTGCCGCTACCAGGGCAAGAAATTCGGACTCAAAACAAATGCTGACAAGATCTTTCATTGGAAAATTGTAAACGGAACGTTTATTGTGTGCCAGCGAATTTACACTTTTAAACATTAGGAGATATCTTATGGTAAGTCTTGAAACCCCCGTATGCGATTTTGATTTACCGGCAATTGATTTTTCTTTGCCGGGCGTAGACGGCAAAATTTGGAGCTTAAAAGATTGTGCGGGCGAAAAAGGCCTGCTTATAATGTTTATTTGCAACCATTGCCCCTATGTAAAAGCGATTCTTGAGCGAATAGTGCGGGATACCTTAGAGTTAAAAAGCTTAGGCATCAATAGCGTCGCCATTATGTCGAATGACCCTAGCCAGTACGAAGAAGATTCTTTCGAAAATATGCAAAAAATAGCCGACAGTGCGGGGTTTTCCTTCCCTTACCTGTTAGATAAAACTCAGCAGGTTGCCAAAGCCTATGGTGCGGTTTGTACCCCTGATTTTTTCGGTTACAACGCAAAACTGGAACTGCAATACCGTGGTCGTCTGGATGCGAGCCGCAAAGAGACCGCTGAAGGGGATGTAAAACGGGATTTATTTGCCGCCATGAAGCAGGTAGCACAGACCGGCCATGGGCCAAAAGAGCAAACTCCGAGTATGGGCTGTTCCATTAAGTGGATTGATGAGTAACATGCTGATTATTAAGTAAATAATTTAACCACGGTTGTACTGAAGCATACATTCGAGTTATATTTAATAACTCTCAATAATACGGCGGGCTAAGCGATAAAAAAATGTTTAAATTAAGGCCAGCAAATTGGCTTTAGACAGGGCGCGTCCAGCCTGTTTAATCATAAATATCTTTTCACCGTGCCGCTGGGGTTAAGCAAAATACCCATTCAGCCTCCGTTTGCACCAGATTAACCCCCCTTATCCAAGCCTTAATACTCCTTATATATAGGTCGTTATTTTCCACTTATTTGAGATCTAAGCCTATTTGGGCTTGCTGTCATGGGGCATAAATGGGAAAATTGCCGGCTCAATTTGCAGGGTTTGCTGGTTTGGCTTAATTTCCTGAGCCGCTTACACGTAAATGACGGGCTGCGGGCATCGCTTTAAACGCCCAAAAGATAATTGGATATTATCAAATTAATTAAAGACTGGTTTGTAAATACAGACCAGGTGGAAGAGCTATTCGCTTAAATTTTTACAGCAATGTAAACGCTCTTGCCATGTTAAACGAATACGATATTTTTGATTTTAAACTTATGAAGGGAGACATTTATATGTCATCACGTACAGAACTAGCGAATGCCATCCGTGCATTAACAATGGATGCAGTGCAAATTCCTAACTCAGGTCATCCAGGCGCTCCAATGGGCATGGCTGATATTGCCGAAGTACTTTATAACGACTTTATGAAGCATAATCCAACTAACCCTGACTGGGCTGACCGTGACCGCTTTGTTATGTCTAACGGCCACGCATCAATGATGCCTTATTCTATTTTACACCTGACTGGATATGACCTTTCAATCGACGATTTAAAATCTTTCCGTAAACTCCATTCTAAAACACCGGGTCACCCTGAATACGGTTACACCGCTGGTATCGAAACAACGACTGGCCCATTAGGTCAGGGTATTACTAATGCGGTTGGTATGGCATTAGCAGAAAAAGTAATGGCTGCACAGTTTAATAAAGACGGCCACGAAATTGTTGATCACAACACTTACGTTTTCTTAGGCGATGGTTGCTTAATGGAAGGTATCTCACATGAAGCATGTTCACTTGCCGGTTCTTTTGGCCTGGGTAAATTAATCTGCTTCTACGATGACAACAATATTTCTATCGACGGTAACGTTGATGGTTGGTTCGCAGATGATACACCTAAGCGTTTTGAAGCTTACGGCTGGCAAGTAATCAGCGTTGATGGCCATGACGCTGACGCAATCAAAAAAGCAACGGAACAAGCTAAAGCTGAAACAGCGAAACCTACATTAATTTGCTGTAAAACAGTGATTGGTAAAGGCGCACCAAACAAAGAAGGTGGTCACCACGTTCATGGTGAAGCATTAGGTGCTGATGAAATTGCAGCAACACGTAAAAATTTAGGTTGGGATCATGAACCATTCGTTATTCCAGAAGAAGTATATAAAGGTTGGGATGCGAAAGAAGCAGGCAAAACAGCAGAAGCCGCATGGAACAAAAAATTCGCAGCATATGAAAAAGCCTTCCCAACAGAAGCAGCAGAATTCACACGCCGCATGGCCGGTGACTTACCTGCAAACTTTACCGCAGAAGCCGATAAATTTATTGCTTCAGTAAACGATAAAGCAGAATCTCCAGCAACACGTGTTGCATCTAAAGGTGCACTTGATGGTTTAGCACCAATGCTTCCTGAATTCCTTGGTGGCTCTGCGGATTTAACACCTTCAAACAATACGTTTAACGCTGCAAGCGTACGTATTAATGATAACAATGGTTCAGCAGATATGAATTTTGCAGGCAACTATGTTTCATACGGTGTACGTGAATTTGGTATGAGCGCAATCATGAATGGTGTAACACTGCATGGCGGTTTAATGCCTTATGGTGCAACGTTCTTAATGTTCTCTGAGTACGCACGTAATGCATTACGTATGGCAGCATTAATGAAAATTCGCAGTATCTTCGTTTACACACATGACTCAATTGGTCTTGGTGAAGATGGTCCAACGCATCAAGCGGTAGAACAAATTCCTACATTACGTATGATTCCTAACATGGCCGTATGGCGTCCATGTGATACGGTTGAAACTGCCGTATCCTGGAAAGATGCAATTGAAAATAAAGCACGTCCTTCGGTTCTTATTTATTCTCGTCAAGGCCTGCCTTTCCAAACACGTGATGTAGCAACTATTGCTAACATCGCTAAAGGTGGTTACATCCTTAAAGATACAGACGGCACGCCAGATGCAATCGTAATTGCAACCGGTTCTGAAGTTTCACTTGCGATGGAAGCAGCAGAAGCTTCTTCTAAGAAAGTTCGTGTTGTATCAATGCCCTGTGTGGAAGTATTTGAAGCACAAGATGATGCCTACAAAGAATCAGTATTACCTAAAGCAGTGACTGCGCGTGTTGCGGTTGAAGCTGCCATTATGGATGCATGGTGGAAATACGTTGGCTTGAATGGTGCAGTTGTTGGCATGTCTAGCTTTGGTGAATCCGCTCCAGCCCCAGAATTATTTAAACACTTCGGCATAACCGCTGAAAATGTTGGTAAAGCAATCGACAGCGTTACTAAATAATTATTAAATGGGTGATTATTCAATCGTCATTTACGTAATGTGAATGACGATAATTTTTAAAACTATAAATTTAGAACAAAACTTTCAGGAGATTTAACAATGACAATTAAAGTCGGTATTAACGGTTTTGGCCGTATTGGTCGCATGGTATTCCGTGCTGTATATAAAGAATTTAAAGACATCGAAATTGTTGGCATCAATGATTTATTAGATGCTGACTACTTAGCATACATGCTTAAGTACGATTCAGTTCACGGTCGTTTTGACGGTGAAATTGCTCACGAAGCAGGCGCGTTAATTGTTAACGGTAAAAAAATTCGTTTAACAGCAGAACGTGATCCAGCGGACCTTAAATGGGGCGACGTTAAAGCAGACATCGTTATCGATTGTACTGGTTTCTTCTTAACTGAAGAGTCTTGCCAAAAACACATCGATGCAGGCGCAGGTAAAGTTGTTCAATCTGCACCATCTAAAGACGGTACACCAATGTTTGTTTATGGCGTTAACCATAATGAATACGCAGGTCAAAAAATTGTTTCAGCTGCATCTTGCACAACTAACTGCTTAGCTCCTGTTGCTAAAGTGTTAAATGATACTTGGGGAATCAAGCGTGGTTTGATGACTACAGTTCATGCTTCTACTGCAACTCAAAAAACAGTTGATGGTCCATCAATGAAAGATTGGCGCGGTGGTCGTGGTGTATTTGAAAACATCATTCCATCTTCTACTGGTGCTGCTAAAGCAGTAGGTGTTGTACTTCCAGAACTTAACGGCAAATTAACGGGTATGGCTTTCCGCATCCCTTCAGCTGACGTATCAGTTGTTGATTTAACCGTTGAATTAAATAAAGAAGCTTCATACGACGATATCTGTAAAGCAATGAAAGCCGCGTCAGAATCTGGCGACATGAGCCGTACTTTAGCCTACACAGACGAAAAAGTTGTTTCAACTGACTTCCGTGGTGTTGGTTTCTCATCAATCTTTGATGCAGAAGCAGGTATTGCTCTGGATAGCACATTCGTTAAAGTTGTTTCCTGGTACGATAATGAGTACGGTTACACCTGCAACATGATGAGATTCGTAGAACACGTAGCCGCTAATTAAGCGGATCTTTTGTCCTCTGGGGGCGTTGCTCGTCTGATTTTGAAATACTCATGTGCTATTCGCACACTCCGTTTTCAAAATCAGCCGGCGCCTTCCCAGTGAACAAAATCTCTCGCTTAATTCCTCTTTTGTAATTTTGTGGTTACACAGAAAATTTAAAACAAGAAGTTGTCATTGCGAGCGATAGCGCGGCAATCTTTAAAATTATTCGTTAAGTTATTTAAAAAAATAATTTACCAAACAGTTTTAAAAAAATTAATATATTAAAAAGAATTCAGGAGTAATTAATGTCTGTAATTAAAATGACTGATCTCGATCTTGCCGGTAAACGTGTTCTTATTCGCCAGGATTTAAACGTGCCGATTAAAGACGGTAAGGTTTCAAGTGCCAAGCGTATTGAAGCATCTTTGCCAACTATCAAGCATTGTATTGAAGCTGGTGCGCAGGTTATGTTGATGTCTCATTTAGGTCGTCCGACTGAAGGCGAATCTGCGGCTGAGTTTTCTTTATCACCTGTTGTTAACTACTTAAGTGGCGCTTTAGGTAAAGAAGTAAAATTAATTCCTGATTACCTGGATAAAACACCAGAATTAAGTAATGGCGATGTTGTTGTTTTAGAAAATGTTCGTTTTAATGTTGGCGAAAAGAAAAACGAAGATGATTTATCGAAAGCCTATGCTGCGCTATGCGATGTTTATGTTATGGATGCTTTTGGTACAGCTCATCGTGCCCAGGCTTCAACGCACGGTGTTGCTAAATTCGCATCCACAGCTTGTGCGGGTCCTTTGCTGGCCGGTGAATTAGAAGCACTGGGTAAGGCACTTGATAACCCTGCCCGCCCAATGGTAGCAATCGTGGGTGGCTCGAAAGTTTCAACTAAATTAACGGTTTTGGAATCTTTGTCTAAAATTGTTGACCAACTGATTGTTGGCGGTGGCATTGCGAATACTTTTATTGCAGCCGATGGTCACAATGTTGGTAAATCACTTTATGAAGAAGATTTAGTGCAAACAGCGAAAGACTTAAAAGCCGCAGCCGAAGCAAAAGGTGGTTCAATCCCCGTTCCTACGGATGTGGTTTGTGCTAAAGAGTTTGCCGAAACAGCTGAAGCAACCTTAAAAAATGTAGATGAAGTGGCTGATGATGATTTGATTTTTGATATTGGCCCTGACAGTGCAGCTGAATTAGCTGAAGTGATTAAAAATGCCGGTACAATTGTATGGAACGGCCCGGTCGGTGTTTTCGAATTCGATCAGTTTGGTGAAGGAACTAAGGCCATTGCAATGGCGATTGCTGAGTCTGCGGCTTTTTCAATTGCCGGCGGTGGTGATACTTTGGCGGCAGTCGATAAGTATGATATTTCGGATAAAGTCTCCTACATCTCAACAGGTGGTGGTGCTTTTCTTGAATTTTTAGAAGGCAAGGTGTTACCTGCTGTTGCTATTTTAGAAGAAAGAGCGAAGTAGCTTCGCGTAAACGCTTTTAAATTAATTTTAACGTAATTTAAATTAGAGAGAAATAAAAAAAACACATGAGAAGAACGAAGATTATTGCGACCCTTGGTCCTGCAACTCGCGATGCGAAGATGCTGGATAAAATTATCGAAGCAGGGGTGGATGTTGTTCGCGTTAATTTTTCTCATGGTACGCCAGAAGAACATATAGAAACCGTTGAACGTTTACGCAATCGGGCTCGTGCTCATGGTCGTCAGATTGGCGTGTTATGTGATTTGCAAGGCCCCAAGATTCGCATTGAAAAATTTAAAGACGGTAAAATTGTTCTGGATGAGGGTGCCGATTTTACATTAGATATGGATTTGGGTGTTAATGATGGCACTCAAGAAGTAGTGGGTTGTAGTTATAAAACATTAGCCACCGATGTTGTTCGTGGTGATACTTTATTACTCGATGATGGTCGTATCGTACTTTGGGTTGATTCGATTGATGGCAATAAAATTAATTGTCGTGTTGTTGTTGGTGGTGACCTGTCAGACCGTAAAGGGGTTAACAAACAAGGCGGTGGTTTGTCTGCCGCAGCCTTAACCGAAAAAGACAAAGTAGATATTAAATTGGCCGCTGAAATGAAAGCTGATTATTTAGCTATTTCATTTCCGCGTACAGCTGCAGATGTTATCGAATGTCGTGAGTTGATGATTGCGGCCGGTGGTTATGCGCATATCGTTGCAAAAATAGAACGCGCCGATGCTATGGATAATATTGAAGAAATTATTGAAGCCTCCGATGTTATTATGATTGCACGTGGTGACTTAGGGGTCGAAATTGGTGATGCAGCCTTGCCACCTGTTCAAAAGCGCCTGATACAATTGAGTCGAACTTTAAACCGGGTTGTTATTACTGCAACCCAAATGATGGAATCAATGATTGAAAATCAAATTCCAACACGTGCCGAAGTTTTTGATGTAGCTAATGCTGTGTTAGATGGTACGGATGCAGTTATGCTTTCTGCTGAAACGGCAGCAGGTCGATACCCTGATAAAGCCATTGAAGCGATGGATCGTGTTTGTATCGAGGCAGAAAAATCACGTGAGGTGACTAAGTCAGGACACCGTATTAATTCAGAATTTAAACGTATCGATGAAGCCATTGCGATGGCTGCTATGTATACCGCTAACCATTTAGGTGTTAAAGCGATTGCAGCATTGACTGAATCAGGTTCAACATCGCTCTGGATGTCTCGAATCAGTTCGGGAATACCTATTTATGCTCTAACGGGCATTGTTGAAACACGCCGCAAGGTAACATTATATCGAGGTGTCTACCCGGTGAGTTTTGAGGTAGAAGGTGAAGAAGACCGTGCCATTGTTAGCCGTGAAGCAATCGATGAATTATTACGTCGGGGTGCGGTACGTGAAGGTGATTTAGTGATTATCACTCGTGGAGACTTCATGGGTGTAGGCGGCGGCACAAACGCAATGAATATTATTCGAGTGGGTGGAGACATTGATCAGACCATCGAACTTGAAACTAACTAGAACTTATTTATAAAGCTTAATTTATCAACAATAACTATTTTTAAAATCAAACGAAAGGAGGTCTCAGATGGCCCTTATTTCTCTACGACAATTACTGGACCATGCTGCTGAAAATGACTATGGCATGCCAGCGTTTAATGTAAACAACATGGAACAAGTGCATGCAATTATGAAAGCGGCTGATGAAGTAAATAGCCCGGTTATTATGCAAGGTTCTGCTGGCGCACGTTCTTATGCAGGCGAACCGTTCTTACGGCATTTAATTTCTGCTGCAATTGAAATGTATCCACATATTCCTGTTGTCATGCACCAGGATCATGGTTCAGAGCCAGCGGTATGTTTGCGTTCAATTCAATCTGGTTTTTCATCAGTGATGATGGATGGTTCATTAGAAGCCGATATGAAAACACCATCAAGCTTTGAATACAATGTTGCAGTAACAAAAGAAGTTGTAAAAATGGCACATTCTGGTGGTGTCTCGGTTGAAGGCGAACTCGGTTGCTTAGGTTCATTAGAAACTGGCGAAATGGGCGAAGAAGACGGCCATGGTGCAGAAGGCAAATTAGATTTAGATATGCTTTTAACCAGCGTAGACGAAGCGGCTGACTTTGTTGAGCAAACAAATGTTGATGCCTTAGCAATCGCTATCGGTACTTCACATGGTGCGTATAAATTTACTCAGGAGCCTACGGGTGAAGTTTTACGAATTGATCGTATTGAAGAAATTCATGCTAAATTGCCAAATACCCACCTTGTTATGCACGGTTCATCTTCAGTGCCTCAGGAATGGTTAAAAATCATTAACGACTTCGGTGGCGATATGAAGCAAACTTACGGTGTGCCGGTTGAAGAAATCGTTAAAGGTATTAAGTCTGGTGTACGTAAGGTTAACATCGATACCGATTTACGTATGGCATCAACGGGTTCTGTTCGTCGTCACTTACAGGAAAATCCAAGTAACTTTGATCCGCGTAAATTCCTTAAAGAAGCAACCGCATCAATGAGTGCAATTTGTAAAGCGCGCTTTGAAGCATTTGGCTCCGCAGGCAATGCCGATAAAATTAAGGTTAAATCATTAGAAACGATGATTGATTTTTATAAATAATCTTAAATTTATCGTGTTCTAAAAAGGGGGGAGCTATTCAGCTCCCCTTTTTTTTATTTAAAAACCTCCTTCAAAAGCTATAAAAGCATTCTTTTATTAAATTTCCCCCGCCAAAAAATCGACATCTTTTCAAAAAACATCTTAAGCAATTGATTTGACCCGAAAATTTTTTAATTTAAAGTCGTCTTAATACAGGTCGATAAATTAAGGGTAAAGACATATTTACGGCAACAGACGTTGGAGGTTATTGCCATGCAGAAGGTAGGCCGAAGGGTAAAAAATATTTTTGGTGTAGCAAGTAAAGTAAAGCTTAAAAAGTCTGAGATATCAGGCGAAAAACGTAAAAAAATAATATTGTTCTCATCAATATTATTTTTTGTATTACTTGCCGCACATCAAATAAGCCAGGCCAATACAATAAAAACATTTAGTACAATAAGCTACTCAGGGATTGATGCAATTAATAAGGGAATTGGCTTGATGCAGATCAGCGTAGAGATGCAGGATCGTAATGCGCAATTTGTTGCTGGAGTGAAGGCATATACTGACCAGGAATTTGCGCTTGCGCTAAGGCTTTTTGAACCGCTTGCAGTACATGGTCATAGTGCTTCTCAGTATTATCTTGGTGTTTTATATGACATGGGTATTGAATATTCACGTAATTCAAGAGCCGCTTATCAGTGGTATCGATTGGCTGCAATAGGCGGAGATGATCGTGCGCAGCACAATTTAGCCGTGGCATATGCAAAAGGTGATGGTGTAGAGGTTGATTTAGGCAAAGCAATGAAATGGTGGATGATTTCATCCCTGCAAGGGAATACAGATTCGCAATATAATTTAGGTATTTTATACGCAATGGGTCAGGGAACGATTGGTAAAGATATTATTAAAGCAATGAAATGGTGGCGTAAAGCCGCAACCAGTGGCGATGCGGTGGCGCAGTTTAATTTAGGAACAATTTATGCAAACGGTGATGGCGGTAGTAAAAATTATTGTGAAGCAGAACGCTGGTGGGTTCAGTCAGCTGAAAGTGGCTTTACAGAAGCACGTTATGCATTAAGTGTTTTACGTCAACGTACGGATTATTACAGTTGTGATTGAATAAGATGAAAGAAAGAATATTAATAGTAGAAGACAATGATGTAAATTTGGATATATTTGAAGAAATATTTGAGGACGACTTTGAGCTTATGATGGTGAATGATGGTCAACAGGCACTTGATGTGATTACTGACTATATGCCGAAGCTTGTTTTACTTGATGTGATGATGCCAAATATAGATGGTTATGAAGTTTGTAAGCGTATACGGGCGAATGACAAGTTAAAGCATATTAAAGTTATTATGGTATCAGCTCGTGCCATGGAAAGTGAACGAAAAAAAGGTATAGAAATTGGTGCAGATGAATATGTAACCAAACCTTTTGACGAAGAAATTTTACTGGAAATGGTGAAGTCGTATGTGCCCTAGAAGAAACGATTAACGAAAAGAATCTCTTCCGTTGTCGCGTTAACTCGAGAAATTGCTGCAGTCTCAATTTTTATCTTATATAGACTCGCTGGAGGCGAATTTAGAGTATCAGCCAGTATGGCACGAATAACACCAGCATGTGCAACAACTAAAATATGTTTGTTTTGATGTGCTTCCCGAATACTTTTAAAGCTGGTAATAACACGTTTTATAAAAGTATCCAGTGGCTCAAAGCCCTCGCCTCGATTATTGACGGGGTCATTATAAAAACTTTCATATTCCACCCGGTTACGTTTTTTTACCTGCTCTTGGCTTAAACCTTCCCAGCTACCAAAGCCAACTTCTTTGAGATTTTCATTAATAGCAAAGGGGATATTATTTTTTTTAGAAAGTTCACTTGAAAACTCACTGCAGCGTCGCATGGGTGAGCTGATAATTTGTTGCCATTGATCGTAGTTGGCAACAGAATTCCACATTTGTTGCCAGCCTGTTTCACTGAGTGGGTCGTCAACTGAATGGCCTCGATACAAGCTACCGCCTTGTGGTTCGCCGTGGCGGATTAAATCAATAATACTATCAGGCATTTTTTTTAATGCTCAGCCTGACCATGTACGTCAAGTAAATTCTTGGTCATGATGCGGTCGGTATAAGCCATTGCGACAGCGGATATGATAAAGGTTAAATGAATAAACACTTGCCACATTATTGTTGTTTCGCTCATTTGCTCTGCATTAATAAATGTTTTGAGTAAGTGGATGGATGAAATACCAATAAGTGCCATGGATAATTTTATTTTCATGGTGGCAGCATTAACATGTGATAGCCATTCTGGCTGGTCGGGGTGTTCGGTTAAATTTAAACGCGAAACAAAGGTTTCATAGCCACCGATAATAACCATAATAAGTAAATTGGCAATCATGACGACATCAATCAGGCCTAAAACGATTAACATAATTTCAGCTTCACCAATGCTATTGGCCTTAGCAACCAGGTGGCCAAGTTCAATCATAAAGTGATACACGTACACGGCCTGAGCAACAATTAAACCAAGGTATAATGGAGCCTGTAACCAACGGCTCCAGAATATAGACTGAGCAATCATGGCTTGGGAGATATTGCGGGTTTGTTTTTCGTTTGTGTTCATTACTCTACCTGACGAATAAGAATTTAGAGAAAAGGAATAATTTCCATGCTTCTTTTACAGCCAATTATTTTAACATTTTATGAATTGATTAACACACCTGTGGCGTGCGATATGTCTATATATTGAATTATTGGCTTTAAGCCTTTTTAGTAGAAAATATTTGTCGGGATGAGGCTTATAACCCTGATAATAAAAGGGATAAGGGGTTATCCCTGAAAGAAACCCTCGATCAGATTTAGCATTTCGTCGGTGTTAAAGGGTTTTTGCAGAAATAAATCAATTTTTACATGTTGCGACTTAAAAGTGACCGAGCTTTTGCCATGTTTGGCCGTCAGGTCTTTTCCACCACCACTAAGTAAAATTGTTTTTAGTGAAGGAAAATGTTGCTGGCAGTATAAGACGATGTCGATGCCTGTTATCTGAGGCATAAATATATCGGCAATCAGCATATTATAGGTGTTAGTGTTTAAAAAATCATAAGCCTGCTGGCCATTTTCAGCCGTATCAACCTGATAACCACTTTCTTTTAGAATGATCTCATGCATGTTGCGCAGGACAGGATCGTCATCAACCAGCAGAATTTTTATTTCTGAATTATCCATAAGCTAAACATCTTTATTTTTGTTATTTTTAAATTTTATGGCGAATTGAAACACCTAATAACCATTTATACTAGATGGTTATTAGGGCTGTGTCCAGACTATAATACTGATTTAATGAGAATTTTTTATGACAGATATGAATATTATTTATTAAGATTTATCCTTTTTCCCATCCAGTTTACCTTGCTGATAGGCGGCAAACAGCGCGTCTTTGAGTCCTGGGTTTGCGCTGAGCTCGCTAATATCAAGATGCTGGTTGGCAATTTCCGATAGTTTGGATACGGCTCGGTTTTCATGCCAGGCAGCTTTAAACGCTTCTACATCCAGAATTCCATCGTTAATAAAGTTTGTAATAATACCCTGTGCATCACTGAAGCTGATTTGCTCGGCCTGCATCATTTCATATTCGTAGGAATATAAATCAAAATTATATTTTCTGGCAATAAACTGACAAAGGTTTGGCAAGTCACCGTTTGTTTCAAGGTGTTGATCCAGGTCAATCGTGATGGAAGGCGAATGATTTATACCTTTAAAAGAAAAGTGGATAGTTGCTGTTACGATGTTTTTCATAAATTTAAACCGCCTGCATTTATTAAGCCGTTAACGACATAAATAATTTAGGTAATTTTTCTGGTAGTTTATCAACGTTATCAATCACCGTGTAGCCATTTGCACCAAAGATATCACCAATGTAGTCATCGGCTTTTTTATCCAGACTGATGCAGTGGGTGTAGATCCCTTTTGATGATAATTCATCAACTGCTTTATGCGTATCATTGATTAATAATTTTTCATCACTGACGTCTATATCAGCCGGTTCGCCATCGGTTAAAATCAGTAATAATTTTTTATCCGCCGTTTGGCCCTCAAGATAATGTGATGCATGCCGCACTGCTGCACCCATGCGGGTTGAGTAACCGGCTTCAATGGCGGCTAAACGTGATTTTACATTATCGTCCCAGTGTTCACTAAAACCTTTTAAGTGATGATAGCGTACATTATGGCGTGTATCAGAATGGAAACCGGCAATGGCAAACTTATCGCCAAGTTGCTCAATCGACCAACCGAGAAGGGTGACTGCTTCACGGCTTAGTTCCAGAATAGATTGTGTGCAACCAGCCGGTACTTCGTGCAAAGAGGCAGATAAATCCATTAGTAACAATACCGCAAAGTCTCGGCCATCATGTTTGTGGCTCATATTTATGCGTGGGTCAGGTTGCGAACCACTTTTGAAATCAATTAATGAACGAATCGCAATATCCAGATCAAGCTCACTGCCTTCTTCCTGGTAACGCTCACGCACATAATGCTGTGGTTTCAATAAATCTAAAAGGCGTTTTAAATAATTTGCCAGGGCAGAATGTTTTTCCAGTATTTTATCAATGTCTGACGGATTGCCCGGTGGGTGTAATGATTCGTATAAGGTGACCCAGTCGGGTTTATAACTGTTGGTGTTGTAATCCCATTCTTTATAGTGGCGTGGCGGTAAGCCATCGATGTTTTCATCTTCGGCTTCCTGTGGTTTTGCCTGGATATCTTCTGGCTCATCGTCTTCTTCAATAAAAACCCATAAGTGACGATTATCGTCACGGAAGTCAATTTCAGTGTCTTCAAAGCGAATCTTAGGTAAGAGATCACTTTGTAAACGGGTTTTGGCGGTAAATGAAATGGCGAGAGACAACATCTCTTTACTGCTAGAAATACCATTTTTTAAAGCTTCGTGAAATTTTTCGACATAATCAATAATGACAGGATTTTTATAAGTATGATTTTCATCCAGTATTGCGCGTGACAACATCGCTAAACGATGACGCACACAGGATTCTTTTTCGTTGTTACAACTACCTTCAATTGGCGTTGGGTGCAATGCTAGAAAATATTTTTTTAAGCCTGGATATTCTCTAAGTGTTAATGCTTCAACACGTGAGTCTTCAAATATTTCGACTGCAATACGCTGGAAGGGTGAGAGGTTATCGGCAATTTGTCTTTCCGACCAGCGTTTGTGGCCAGCCATATGCGCCAGCACAACCCGGTAGCGGTTAATGCCTGAAACCCCATTCGAATCATCAAACACATCCGGTATACGAATACCGAGTTGATCATAGTATGGCATTGGTTTGCGTAATTCATCAAAGCCGAGCGAGTAAGGCACAAGATATTCATCCATTTCCCACATGCTGCGCAGGTAAAGATCAAGCTGACGTTCATGGTCCATATATAAAGTACCATGGCGCTCACGCTGTAACATGGCTTTCGAGTCAGCTGATTGCAGCGTAAAATAATCTTTTTGTCGTTCGGGGTGGTCGTTATAGTTACGCACACCGTATTTAATCCAGTTTTTTAAGCCCTCAAGTGAAAGTTGGCTAAGTAAGAAAGGAATTTGTTTTAGCAGATCAGGTAGGCCGGGACTCGGGAACGTGGTGTGATGGCCGTGTATAGAGCCAGTAGTTGCATGCATCATTTCAAAGATTATTTCGAAGAAATATTTCATTTGCGCTTGACTGCCGAGGCGACGTGATGCTTCCGGTAAACAGTGCATAAACGGTGGGATTGAAACGCCATTCGGTGTGCGTGACATATCCCAAACTGCTTGTGAAACCATGTTCAGCATTTCTTCGCCAAGATCTCGTGCGATATTGGGCATCTCTTCAAGGTAAACCAGAACGGGTTCAAAGCCTCGGCCAATCATACAAACCATGGAGGCACCTTTTAAGTAGTCTTCAACGCCTTGAGTACTTAAATTACGTAAAACATCTTTCATGTAATCGTCGAAGCAATCTTCAATTTGCTCGAAACTACATTTTAGTTTTTTACGATAGTCTGGAAATTCAGTTTCAGTTGTCATATTTTTTAACCGCTAGGACGTTAAAGACGCCAGGGAAAAGCCCATTAAGATTGTTTGTTGTAGCCCAGATGGAGCATTGCTCAATCCAAGGGATCCCGCCTCACATAATCAAACTTCCCAGATTGCGTTGCGCTTCATTAATGTCCTAAGCAAAAATACTATCAATCGAATGAATCAGGGTATCACGAATATCTTTGTCATCTGTAATGGGCGTAACAAGCGCCATGAGACAAGCCGATTTTGCTTCGATACCCTTGTTCATTAAAGTTGCGGCATAAACGAGTAAACGAGTGGAGATACCTTCATCCAGACCGTGGCCTTTAAGGTTACGTGCCGTGTGTGCAATTTTAACCAGCTTAGTGGCAATGGCTTCGTCGATAGCGGCTTCTTTAACAACAATCGTCGTTTCAACTTTTGAATCTGGGTAATTAAAATCCAGACCGGTAAAGCGTTGCTTGGTGGATTGCTTAAGATCTTTCATCATACTTTGATAACCGGGGTTATAAGAAATAACCATCTGGAAATCAGGATGAGCTTCGATTAATTCGCCTTTTTTGTCGAGCGGTAAAGTACGACGATGATCGGTTAAGGGGTGAATAACAACGGTGGTATCCTGGCGTGCTTCGACTATTTCGTCCAGGTAACAAATTGCACCAATACGTGCAGCAGTGGTTAATGGGCCGTCTAACCAACGGGTGCCATTGGCATCGAGTAAGTAGCGGCCGACTAAATCAGAGGCGGTCATATCTTCGTTACAGGCAACGGTGATTAATGGCTTGCCAAGCTTGTATGCCATATGTTCAATAAAGCGAGATTTACCACAACCGGTTGGGCCTTTTACCATTACCGGCATACGTGCATCATAAGCAGCTTCGTATAATGTAACTTCATTGCCCATTGGCTCGTAATAAGGTTCTTCGGTGATTTTATATTGTTCGATATCAACGCTCATTGTTTCGTTGCTCCTGTGCGATTCCGTACAGCCTGTCGATAAAAAAGGCCGTATAACGTGGGCGTAGTATACAGAGTATCAAATATAAGTTAATTCAAATATTCTTCTCGGAATGATAAGGTTTTACTTATAGATAAGTGAATAAGGGGCTGCGAAGTACGGGTCTTTGATAATAACATAAGTATTAAAAGGTTAAATTTAGGGTGGTTTTGAAAGCTTTAGTGTGAGTTTACTCGCCAAGGAAAAAGTGCGAAATGCACTGAAGGGCCAGATGTGTTGTTTTGGCCTGGTGGATTCCTCTACCAAGGATGACTATACTCCACTGTATGTTCTGGCGGGATAACAATAATTAATGGATTCTTTATATTCGCAAATTCTTCAATCTACATCAAGTAATGAAAAAACCGCCGTTTTAGAACTTAGTCAGAGTATCAATATCGTCGACCCAGCAGCAATATTGTTTTTTTGTTCCTCAAATTTTAACCTCGACACTTTAGCCAGTGCATTGAATCAAACTTTTGACTGCCCATTAGTCGGCTGCACGACTGCCGGAGAAATTGCATGCGGTTATCGTCCTGAAGGTTTAGTGGCACTGGTTTTTTCAAAAGAAATATTTTCAATTCACTCCCTGCTAATTAATGATCTGCAAACATTTGACCTTGCCGAAGCGATGAAACTTGTTAATACGGTTGAGAGAAAGCTGCAGCGTTCTTCAAAAATATCAGCTGATAGTATGTTCGGTTTTTTAATGTCAGATGGTTTATCACTAAAAGAAGAAAACCTGATTGCGCGTTTAAACCAGTCGTTTGATGCAATCGATATTTTTGGTGGTTCGGCAGGCGATTATTTAAATTTTGAAAAAACTCATGTGTTTTATAATGGAGAGTTTCAGTGTAATGCCGCAGTATTAAGTATAATTGAATTAAAATGTGATTTTAGTTTATTTAAAACACAACATTTTATACCGACAGATAAAGAGCTTATAACAACTGATGTGGATTTTGATGCAAGGATAGTAAAAGAAATAAACGGTGAACCTGCCGCTGATGCTTTTGCAAGGATAAATAATCTTTGCAGTGATTCTCTCACAACAACGGATTTTGCGATGTATCCATTAATGATAAACCTTGCAGACGAATGGTTTATACGTTCAATTTCGAATGTAAATGCAGACAAAAGTTTGCAGTTTCATTGTGCCATTGATGAAGGCTTACCGCTTAGTATTGCTGCAGGGCAAAATATGCTAACGCATCTGGAAGATAAAGCAGAGCAGCTTATTAATGAATTTGAGGAAATATATTTCACACTGGGTTGTGACTGTATTTTAAGGAAAGTGGAAAATATTAATAATAATGCGGTAGAAGATTTTGAGAATGTTTTTTCCAGATTAAAGTTTATTGGTTTTAATAGTTACGGAGAGCAATTTAAAGGTGTTCATTTTAATCAGACAATGGCAGCAGTTGTAGTAGGAAAACGGCGGCATGGCTAAAAAAATTGGTATTACCAAAAAAGAAAATAATCAGATGTTGGAAATTACCGGATTACAATCTTGTCTGGAAAAGGAAAAAAAAATAACTGCGGCATTGCTGAAACGAGTAAAAAATAATTTAAAATTCCAGGCTAATGTAAATGAGGTTTTTGAACATAATGCTTTGTTGGTTGAGGAGGTAAAAAAAGTTAAGAAGCAGCTTTATGTTCAGGCTGAAGCATCTCAGAAATATTCTTATTTAGCGAGGCATGATTCGTTAACCGGTTTGGTTAATCGAATAGAATTTGAGAGTCTGCTTAAGCAGGCAGTTATATCCGTGCAAGATACTTCAAACGAATATGCCTTATGTTTTTTTGATCTCGACCAATTTAAGGTTGTTAATGATACCTCCGGCCATTTGGCTGGAGATGAATTACTTAAACAACTCGCGGCTATACTTTTAGAAAACATGCGTGAAATGGATACCTTAGGCCGGTTAGGTGGAGATGAGTTTGGTTTGTTATTTGTAAATTGCCACCTTACACAGGTAAAGAGAAAAGTTCACGACTTGCTATTATTAATCGAGGACTTCCGTTTTTCCTGGGAAAACAAGGTTTTTAGAGTGAGCATGAGTGCCGGAATCGCAATGATTAATTGCACCACTAAGTCCTATATAGAAAATTTAAAGCATGCCGACATAGCTTGTTATGCCGCGAAAAATGCGGGTCGTAACCGTATGCATGTTTATCAAAACCAGGATAAGGAATTGTCTCAACATCGGGACGAGGTGCAATGGGTACCACAAATAACTGAAGCATTGGAAAAAGATCGTTTTCGGTTGTATGTACAAAAAATACAACCTACCTCAGAATCTGAAAATCGCGTTTATTATGAGGTATTAATTCGTTTGTGTGATGTTGACGATAATATTATTCCTCCAGGTGCTTTTTTACCAACGGCAGAAAGATACAATCTTATTACAAAAATAGATTGCTGGGTAATTGAAAAAGTATTTCATTGGTTAACTGAAAATTTAAAAAATATTGATAATTGTGGATATTTTTCAATAAATCTTTCTGGTCAGTCGCTTGGTGATAAAAAAGTTTTATCCTGTATTTCCGAGTTACTGGAATCGGAGGTATTTCCATCGTCGATAATTCATTTTGAGGTGACAGAAACGATGGCTATTTCAAATTTGAAACTAGCCAACCAGTTTATTCAAACAGTCAAGCGATATGGCTGCGGTTTTTCACTAGATGATTTTGGTAGTGGTTTGTCATCTTTTAGTTATTTAAAAAACCTGGCTGTCGATACTTTAAAAATTGATGGTGTTTTTGTGCGTGATATTCTCAACGATCCGATTGATGCCGCAATGGTTGATTCAATTAATACCATCGGACATATTATGGGCTTAAAAACAATCGCTGAGTATGTGGAAAATGAAGCGATAGCAAAAAAATTGACGGAGATAGGTGTGGATTATTTACAAGGCTATGGTATCGGTAAACCCATTCCTATTAACGATATTCTTTGATGTCTTTCTACAGGCAAAAAAAAGCCCCTACCTTCATTGGTAGGGACTTTTTACCAGATTAAACTCTGGACTAGAGCATTCGCTTATTTGTGAACGCCTAGTTTGTCTCTCCAACCTGGGTACAATGCATCTGCATCGCCTGGGAATGATTCGAATGCGCGAGCAAATTCGTTATGCTCTTTAGCGAATTCGATTGGGTCAGCGCCCGCAGTCCAACATTCAAATGCTTGACGTAAAGATTTAGCACCGGCTGCAGGAGAATCGATATGGCCGTATGAACCACCACCAGAAGTATTGATAACATTACCGTGACCTAAGTTTTCGAAGAAACCAGGTAGACGTAACGCATTCATACCACCAGAAATAATTGGTGTTGTTGGTTTCATGCCGAACCATTCTTGATGGTAAACAGGGCCATCAGCGCTGTCACGTTCAATCATGTATGCGATGTTACGATCGTCTGCGCCACCTTCCATTTTACCGTAGCCCATTGTACCTACGTGAATACCAGAAGCACCCATAAGACGAGAAAGCTTGGCAAGAACAAATGCAGTG
>VAPL010587799.1_pt1 | contig 43268 bp, 36 predicted proteins | sample 3395061 | NCBI WGS metagenome assembly VAPL01 (sample SAMN08290444, study PRJNA428436) | hydrothermal vent metagenome | isolation source: Deep-sea hydrothermal vent chimney 2 | place: Pacific Ocean: Juan De Fuca Ridge | depth 2182 m m | reverse complement strand
TCCAAGATAGTGGTCTATGCTGATATTGATGGTAAAAAGACTTTGATGGAGATGACTGAGGATAAGCCTGAAGTGCAGGAATTTCTGAAGGTTAAGGACAAGTTGTCAGATAGTGACAAGGAAGCAATGAAAAAGCGCATTCATAAGCTGGTTCGACGCAAGGGCCGCTTCTGTGATCGCTGTCATGCACCGGAAGACAAAAGCTATCTGCCTTTTCGCAAGCTGGGTTTTTCAGATCAGCGAGTATTCGACGTCACTAATCTGAACATTATTGGGGTGGTTAAAAAGTATAAAAACTTTTATTTGCCAAATCTTTTCAAAAAAGAGTCGGGCGGCAATAAATAGCTATGTAGATTTGGCTGTTTGAAGTACGCAACAGATTGAGCTATTGGGCTGGAGAACTGATATGACTATTCATAGCCGGCTTCTATTTTATGTCAGTCATGTTGTTGTATTTCTTCTGTGCTGTGTGGGTTCTCAGGCCGCAGTAGAGAAAAAAGTGGTTGCTGCGCCCATTCCCTATCAAAAAATGTCTTTTCTGCACTATCTTGCCGGTGTGGATTCAACTCGGCTGTCCATGCCGACGGATGTGGCGGTGGATGGGAATGCCGTCTATGTCGTGGATGGCGCGAATCACCGTATTGTGGTTTTTTCTCTTGCTGGCAAAGTGATGTATAGCTTTGGCGGTAAGGGACACGGACAGGGTAAACTGAACAGTCCGGTGGGTCTCACTATCCACCATGATAAAGTTTATGTGGCTGACCGGGGAAACAGGCTGATTCAGATCTTTGCCCGTGATGGCCATTTTATACGCCAATTCAAGGTTATGAGTCGCGGTAAGCCTATACGGCCGATCGATATTGCGGTATCTAAAGATGGTCAGGAATACTATGTTAGTGGTAACCGAAATCATCGCTTGATGGTTTTCAGTGCTGCGGGAAAATTATTGCGTGAGTGGGGCGGGGATGGCATGAACCCAGGGCAGTTCCGTTTTCCCGGCTCCGTTCTGGTGTTGCTGGATTCTCGTATTGCGGTGGTGGATGTGCTGAATACACGAGTACAGGTTTTTGAGAAAGACGGTACTTTTTCTGTTCAGGTGGGAGAATGGGGTGTACTCCCCGGGCAATTGTTTAGACCTAAGGGCGTTGCAATCGATGCCAATAATAATTTTTATATATCCGACAGCTACATGGATGTGATCGAGGTTTATGATAGCAGGACGCGCTTCAAGTATGTTCTTCAACCTGAAAATATGGCATATAAGCCGATTACTCCTGCAGGTATTACCATTGACAGGCAGGGACGCCTGTATATTGCTGAAGTATTAAAGAATCGGGTCTCCGTATTTCAGTTGCAAAAATAATGATGAAAAGAGCAGGTCCGTCATGGTTTTCATATCAAATATTGTATTTGATACTGTTAGCTGGAGGGCTGTTATATCACTCTTCGGTTGAGGCCCGCCTGCCTTCAGCCAAACGCGAATGCGCAACCTGCCATATCATGTGGTTGAATGAATTTAAGCGTAACGATGTTACTCCCCTGATTCCCTATGATCCAAAACCGGTAGAAAAAAGCGGTAAGCAGGATATCGTTAGCACCGAGCGCATTTGTTTCTCCTGTCATGATGGCTATGTCATGGATTCTCGTTTTTTGTGGAAAAATCGTAAACACACCCACCCTGTTGGTGTAATTCCCAGTACCAATGTCAAAATGTCGCTTGTGGATGGAAAAGAAGTCTTTCCACTGAATGAGGATGGCAAGATATATTGTGGTACCTGCCATTCCGCGCACGGTGTGGATTGGAATCAGAAAGAGGCGCCGATATTTCTTCGGGTTTTGAATATTAATTCCAGTATGTGCATGATCTGCCATGACAATAAGAAGCGAGGTCCGCCTTCCGGTAACCATCCTGTTAATAAGAAGCTGCCACATATTCCGAACGTTCTGCTTGAGCGCGGTTCCAAATTTAGCAAGAAAAAAGAAGTGATTTGTCAATCCTGTCACCGGGTGCATGGTTCAAAGGTTAAAAAATTACTGGTGCGCGACAATCATGAATCACGGCTCTGCACCTCCTGTCATACGGATAAGAGCAGTATTCGCGGCACTAAGCACGACATGGGTATAATGGCACCGGATACCAAAAATATTCGTGGCAAAACCGTTGCCGAATCCGGACCCTGCAGCGCCTGTCATATTCCTCATGATGCGAATACTCCGCGATTGTGGGCGCGATATTTTCAGATGGATGTGGATACGGTTTCATCGTATTGCCTGGGTTGTCATACCCGCGATGGTCCGGCACATAAAAAGACCCTGGGAACCTATACTCATCCAGTGGGAATCCCCATTTCCCGGCTGGGGATTGCTGCGACTGTCAAAAAATGGGTAAGTAAATATATTGCACCGAAAAAGTTTGCGAATATTATTCCGCTGCCTTTGTTTGATGAATTTGGTACGCGCAGCAAAAAAGGCGGCAATGTGACCTGTTTGACCTGCCATAATCCGCATAAATGGTCACACAAAAAAGTGTCTGGTAAGTTGCCTGATCCACGGACTCTGGAAGGTGATGGCAGCAACAGTTTCCTGCGTATTGCGCATGATGGCCGTAATAGGCTCTGTACAAACTGTCATCGAAAGAACGCCAGCGTAGAGCTGTCAAAGCACAATCTTTCGATCAGCGCGCCTAAAGAAAAAAATGTTTACGAACAGACGACAGCAAAAAATGGTGCCTGCAGCGCCTGCCATATTCCGCATAATGGTGAAGCTGAATATATGTGGGCCAAGGAAACGGGACGAACCCGTGAAGGTGTGGAGAAAATGTGCAAGACCTGCCATAACAAGACCGGCAGCGCCAAGAAAAAATTACCCGGTGAGCATATGCACCCGTTACATGTGAGTCTGGATATACTGCCGAAGAAGGTTAAGCCGGGTTTACCCACTTTCCTCTGGGACGGAACCCGCAATGAAAAACTGGGGGAGCTGGATTGTGCAACCTGCCATAACCCGCATCAGTGGCAGCCGGGTAATCGGGCCAGTCTTTCGGGAAATCGCGCCGATGTGGAAGGTCAGGCCAATAACAGTTTCCTGAGACTCAATGCTGCCGGCGATGCACAACTCTGTATCCACTGTCACCAGGATAAGCGCACAATTCTGAAAACCGATCATGATATGCGAGTAACGGCACCAAAAGCACGTAATAAAAAAGGCCAGAATATTGCCCAGTCAGGAGTTTGTGGTCAGTGCCATAATGTGCATACGCCGATAATTCCCCAACGGCTGTGGGCGCGGACCCCTGGACCCGGTGAGGATGTGATGGAATCTATGTGCCGCAGTTGCCACCAGCCGGGGAATCTCGCGGAAAATAAAATTCCACCGAAAAAGACACACCCGAAACGAATGGTTCCGGCTAACAAGGGCAGGATGTTTGGTGGCCGGGCTGGTAATATTCTTCCCCCGGTATTTGATGCTAATGGCAAACATGTGCAGGCGGGCTTGATAACCTGCCCCACCTGTCATAACCCTCACCAGTGGAACCCGGCAAAAGCAGAAGAGGGAACAGGTCGAAACCGGGAAGGGGATGCCATGACCAGCTTCCTGCGACACAAGAATACCGAGTATTTTCTTTGTAGTGATTGTCATGGACAAGACTCCCTGTTCCGATATAAATATTTTCACTGGAAAGAATCCCGCACCCGGCATCACTTGTACAAGCCTTGAGCCTGTTTTTTCCTTACGTACTTGAAGTGGCAGCCTCAGTCGGCTAGAAGCGTACATGGCTGAAATTATCTAGATCACTTCCCTTCATTTGTGGGCAAAAAAGATTATGGCGTTTACAGCGTTCATTGAATGCAGTGTTTTCCTTAGTTGATTCTGGAGAGTTCGTCCATCAATGTTAACTGAGTTCCATTATTGATAAATTTATAATGATCTTGTCTTTTTTGTGGACAAATATCTTGAAATAATAACGGTTGTTCAATAAGGTTATTGCGCCGTTGGGGTCTTTCTTAGTTATATTTTTGTCACATATATAATAAAGATTCTCCCAATGTGTACCAGGTTTTAACCTTCACATTTACACAGGAAACTAAATATATATTTAGTCAGGTTTAAATAAATTCTAAGGAGAGATAATCAAGATGAAAACCAGGAAAAAGAACTCAAATGTACAAAGAACTACCCCGCCAGTGTTGATGACAGCCCTGGGTTTGTTTGTGGCTGTTGCATCATTTGCACCATCATTGACTATGGCGACGACAATAGAAAGGGTCTCAGTCGCTAATGATGGCAGTGAATTAGCAACAGATTCTGGTGCAAGATGTTTAAGCGGTAATGGACGGTATGCGAGCTTTGGTAACGGTGCCTTTATTTATGTGCGCGATCTTGCTAAAAACACAACTGAAAAACTGGGAATAAACTCGGCCGATGGATCACCTCCAAACGGTTATATTGCCTATCCATATATGAGTGATAACGGACGTTATGTCTCTTTTGTGTCTACTGCTGATAATTTGGTTTCTGGCGATACCAATGGCGTTCAGGATGGTTTCGTTTTTGACCGTGAGACAGGAGCAATAGAACGTATCAGTGTGGCAACTGATGGAACACAAGCAAATATGCTTACCTGGCTAAATATTATCAGTGGAAACGGGCGCTATGTATTGTTTTATACCGGTGCAGATAACCTGGTAGCGGGTGATACTAACAGTTCCTTTGACGTGTTTGTTCATGACCGTGTTACCGGGGTTACGGAACGAGTCAATGTTGCGAGCGATGGAAGCCAGGCAGTGGGTGGTTCAAGCTGGGCTAGAAATATTAGCGCTGACGGACGTTTTGTAACATTCACTTCAGATTCCAGAAACCTGGTATCCGATGACTCAAACTGGGTTCGGGATCTATTTATACATGATCGTGAGCTTGGCACTACAGAGCGAGTTAATCTGACCAGTAATGGTCAACAAGAGTTATCAAATGGCCCTGGATCTTCCAGTATGAGCGATGATGGGCGTTACGTGGTATTTAGTACCCAATCAAATCTTACCGGTCTCGCAGGCTTGTCTGGCGGCAGTCATATGTATATACGCGATCGTTATTTAAGCACAACGCAATTGGTGGATGTATCAAGCGATGGTCAACCTGCTAATAACAGCTCAGATGGCGCGAAAGAGTCCTTAAGTGCGGACGGTCGTTTTGTATTGTTCTCTTCGATAGCTGACAACCTTGTCCCCGGCGACACCAATGGCACTGTGGACAGATTCGTTCGCGACCTTGTTAAAGGCATAACCGTGCGGGTCAATCTTTCTTATCTTGGGGGGGAGCAAGAACCCGTAACCACTCTTCCAAGCTCGATACTGTACGATGATTCCGTAACAGCATCGATCGACAGTTCAGGTCGTTATGTTATGTTCAATACACCGGCTTCCAATTTGGTGCCAAACGATGGCAATGGTGCTTCGGATGCTTTTGTGGTAGATACTGTTATGACGGTTTGTCAATAGCAACCTAAAACATACTCCACCACTAGGGTATTAGTGGTGGAGTATTTACTTGGTATTCCTGATTATGGGAGTTGGGGAGGGTAAATATTCTCAAATATGGTATGCACAGAGGTGAAAGGCCATATAATCATAGGCTTATAATCTGGCAAACATATTGCATTATGATAAGACAACGTTGTTAAATTTATACGCATATTGACTGAAACGTTTTAACTATTGGATCAAAAAGCCGGAGGGGGCTATGAACATACAATTACCGAATCGAATAAATTTGCTGGCAGGCGCAGTGATAGCGCTGGGAGCCCTGTCCATTAATGTTGCAAACGCTGGCATCTCTGTCACAAAACACAATTTGGGCAGTACAGGCACGGGTACGAACACATTTACTGGCACCCAGGCCATCTGTGTTTTCTGTCATACGCCACACGGCGCGGATACCTCCGCTTCCGTACCACTTTGGAACCGGGTTCTGTCCAGTGCCAGTTCCTACACCACTTATGATTCTCTTGGGACCACCACTCTTGACGGCGCTGTCGCACCGGTAGGTTCGGTCTCAATTGCCTGTCTGTCCTGCCATGATGGTACCCAGGCGATGAATGTCATGATCAATGCGCCGACTTCGGCGGCTGGTGCAGGTTACAATCCAGCCGGTTCTACGCTTGCGGGTACCTGGAACGGACCTGCTGGTTCATCCCTGGGTGCACAGCCGGGTTCGCTTAATTATGCAACTGCAAGCATTGTTAATATTGGTACCGATCTGAGTAACGACCATCCTGTCGGTATTCAGTATGGTGGTGGTGGCGCAAGTTCAGCAGATGCTGACGGTCTCTTTGGCGGAATACTGGCTGATTCTGACTTCGTTAAGCCCTATAAGAAGACCATTGGTGGTACTGCCGGCAAGCCGGTCTGGTGGGTTGATACGGCTATTGGCACATCAGGTCTTCGTGAAAAAACAGATATGCAGCTTTACACCCGGGCCGATCTGGGTGCAACGGAACCCTTTGTCGAATGCGCAAGTTGCCATAATCCGCATACCAGCGACAATCCGACATTCCTGCGTATCGCCAATACAGGTAGTGCGGTTTGCCTGGCATGCCATACCAAGTAATTTTCTAGACAATAAGCAGTAACCTGGAAAATTAATGGACGTCGTTTGGCCCATGGTGATGGGAGTCACTATGGGCCAATTCATTTTCAGATGATTTAAAGCTAACCAAGGTGTAACGTGAGGACAAAAATAAAATATTTCCATTTTAAATCCTGCAGCAAAATAGTGTTGCTGAGTACCTTTTTGTTTTCGGTGATTGGTCTGTCTGCTGCCAGTGCCGCCATGAAACTGGAAAAAATGGATGATGCTGTTTATGCTTATGTTGGCGAACAGAAAATTAGTGTTGAAGAGTATAAGCAGGCATTACAGGGTGCAGTAAGGTCAAAATTTTACCACGGTAAAATTCCGGAAGGAAAAATGGAGGAAGTGCGCAGGAATACTGGAAAAGAACTGGTTAGCAAACTTCTTATGATACAGGAAGCTCAGCGTCGCAAATTGAAGCCGGATGAGAAATTTGTTAATACGACTCTGGATGCGACAGTAAAAAAATATGAACAACAGTATGGCAAAAGTGACAAATGGCCGGAATACAAAGCGCGTTTTGTGCCCCGTCTTAAAAAGCACCTTGAAAATAAGAGCATAGTGATGCAGTTGGAGAAAGAAGTCGGAAAAATTCCAGCCGCAAGCATTGATGACAGCAAAAAATATTATCGTGATCATAAGGAAAAATTTACTTCACCCGAACAGTTGAAAGTCTCAGTTATCCTGCTTCAGGTAATGCCATCCTCACCGATTTCTGCGTGGGATGATGCGATGGATGAAGGTCGAAAAATTTATAAGAAATTGCAGGATGGTGCGGATTTCAGCGAACTGGCAAAATTGCATTCAGCTGATGCCAGCGCAAAAAACGGCGGCGATCTGGGCTATCTACACAAAGGTATGTTGGCAAAAAAAATACAGGATGTGGTTGATAAGTTGGAGTCGGGTGAAATATCTAAGCCAGTTGAGATTTTGAGAGGTGTTGCTATTTTTCGTCTGGAAGATAGAAAAAAATCGATATTGAATCCCTTTGCAAAAGTAAAAGACAGGGCCGGGCGTCTGTGGCAAAGAGAACAGGCAAGACTGGCAAGGGAAAAACTGATCGACAGTTTATGGGAGTCAACCCTTATCCGGGTCAACTCAAAGTATTATAAGGATGCGGCAATAAAATCGGCGGTGAACGAAAAAAAATAAACTTGACGTTGTGAGGCAGACTTCGGATGCCGAATAGTTTTAATTTGAAGTCTGTTGTAAAGGTATTGTAATGAAACGCCTGTTGTTGTCAAAAAAGTATAGAATCAGCATAGTAGTGTTGCTGCTTTGTTTTAGTGCAGAAAAGTCTATAGCAGATTTGACTATGGCGCCGATTCGTTATTGGGGCGACGTTACTTACGAGCATCGGGTAGAAAATTATAACCAGAGTGAAAACCAGATTCGTCAACTGGCAACCGTTAACCTGAAGGGTAATACTTTTTTATGGCAACCCTGGTTTGCCCGCTTCAATGCCGGCATGGGTCTGACATACAACAGGCTCGATCGGGAAACCAGTGGAGTATCGAATGGTGAGATTGCCACAGGCAATGCTCAGTTATTGATGTTGCCACAAAGCCGCTTTCCTCTGGATCTGCATTTTAGCAGCCAGGATAGCCGGGTAACTGGCAATGCGCTGGGAAGCAAACCCTATTCAAATACCCGCTACGGCATATCGCAGAAATATCGCAGCCTGGACGGCTCCTTGAACGGACAGGCCAATTACGATCATAACCTGCAAAAAACAGAGGGGCAGGCAGATGATATCAGCGATCTGTTTACCCTGAGTCTTGGTAAAGTTGTTGACCGTCATCAGTTCAATTTTGACGGTAGCCGGGAAAAAGCGGAGCGTCGTTCCAGTAATATCAATTATCTCCGAAACAATGCTATTGTACGCCACAGTTACCGACCTGATTCCTATTTTTCGATGGAAAATATGGCCAGTGTCGTTGAAACCGAGGATGATACGAGCAGCTTTATTAATAATAACAGGCAGTTGCAACTAACCAGCAACTCATTCTGGCGACCGCATGATAAACCCATTTATGGTAATGTCGGCGCAAGATATTATGCATCTCTTAACGAGAATGGCAATGTAATTGCGGATAGTAAAACACTCAATGCCTATGGTGGTATCAATTATGACGTTACTCGCGCGTTTCGCGTTACCGGTAATGTGACTGCAAACCGCACCGAAAACGGCAGTTCCTCTGCTATAACGTCTACCCAGTCAATGGGAGCAAGATATAACCCTGAATATATGAATCTGGGGAAATTTCAATATAATTGGAATGCTTCGGCGAATATATTAAACCGCAGTGGAGGTGGTGGTGGACTCAACGGTCAACATGCAACCGGTCAGCTTGGACACAATATGTTGCGGCGCTATACCGTCCATCCGGGGCTGGAATATAGCGCTAATTTAAGTCAAAGTTTTGTTTCTGACTATGATACGGTTGCGGATAATGTTAATAGAATTAATAATAGCCTGTCGTTTACCGGTAGAAAAAGTGGCGGATCTGGAAACATCTATGCTCGTTTAATAGGTAGTGATTCACGTAGTGTCATGAGTTCCCGGCATGAGGTTTATCAAGTTATAAACCTGCAGTTGACAAGCTCACACTCATTGACATTTAAATCTGCATTGACTGGTAATATCACCATTAATGCAACGAAAAACGAACTGTCGAATATGCCTTCTGGTGGTTTTGCAACAACCTCATCGGCAAATCTGGTTTACCGGCATGTTATGGTTTTCAATATACCCAGACTGTACTTTATTTCAGACTTGAAATATGACAAGGAGTTGACAAGGCCGGTTGCGATAAACAGGGAAAAACAGGATAGAAAAATCTGGGAAAACAGGCTTGATTATACGATTGGCCGTTTACAGATGCGCCTGAGTTTACGAGTTTCAAAAATAAATAGTACTTCTTATAATATTTTGATGTTTAGAGTGAAACGTTTGTTTGGCAACTAAAGATGGTTTTAAACTAAATAATATCGTTGCCTGTAATTTTAGTGGAGGAAAGTATATGAGCTGTTATTTTGTTAAAACAAGCCTGGAAAGGTTTGTTCCATTTCTAGTGTTTCTATTATTTATTTTGGCTGTTGTTGCAGATGTTCGTCCCGCCCATGCTGAATACGGTGACCTTGTTCTGAATGAACACGCCGAGAAAGAAGGTATGCCGCCGGCTGTATTTCCACACTGGTTTCATCGTATTCGTTTTCGTTGCAAAGTGTGTCACGCCGATCTGGGTTTTAAATTTAAAGCCGGTGGCAGTGGAATTAATATGCTGAAGATCATTGATGGGCAGTATTGTGGTGCCTGTCATAATGGTGAAATAGCTTGGTCAGTGGAAAACTGCAATCTTTGTCACACGGGTGTAGAGGGACAGAAAACGCATGTTGACGGCAGCACGCTGAGTAAATTAGTTGTGCCTGTGAAAAACAAAAGCAAAAAAGCAAAATAGGGGGAGGCGCAAATGAAATTATTATTCAGAAAGTATTCATGTCATAAATTGTCAGTTGCTGTGCTTGCGTCTATTTTTGTTTTATCCATGCAGGTATCCTTCGCGGGCGATCCAAATACATTTAATCGATTACTGAAGAAGAAGACGGAAATAAATCTGCCACAGTCTCGGGATGGAGTTCATGATCCGGAGGCTGAAGGTACAAATGCATTGCAACCACCTAAAGAAGCTTTTGCGAATTTGGTGAAAAGCAAGGCCGGTAATTATGTTGACTGGGTTAAATCTCTACGTGAAGGTAAGATCCATCCGCGCTATGACAGGTTGGACCCGAAGGCAAAACCAATAATCATGGATCTTAATATTGTTCGTGAAGTAAAAGGTTCCATGCCCGATGTGGTCTATCCGCATGCTCAGCATACGGAATGGCTGGATTGCTCGAATTGTCATCCGGCGATATTTATTCCACAGAAAGGCGCAAACCAGATTAGTATGGCATCTATTTTGCTTGGCCAGAAATGCGGGGTTTGTCATGGCAAAGTCGCTTTTCCTATCACGGCGCAAACTTGCCGTACCTGTCACTCGAAATCAAAAACGAAGAAAGTGAAAAATAGAAAGTAGCCGGGGAAACAAGATGACGGTTATGTGGGTGTGATATGTTGATGCTCTCTCTTAAGATATTAGATCTTAGGTTGCGAGCATGCCTGCTTATTTGTCTGTTGTTTATGCAAGGCGGTTTTTCTGGAATATACGCAGCTGAAACTTCGGCTTCTGTTAAAATACAGAAAGAGAAAAGTGAGACGCTAAATAAGCTCAATCTGCTTGGCTATATTCTGACGAAATCTAAACGTGAAAAGGAAGTCCTGGCCAGCGGTAATGATAAAGCCATCATTATTCTGGAGATGGCTCGGAAACATTATGAGACTGCAAAAATGCTGCTGGAAAAAGGAGAGATAGACAGCAGCAATGATGAAATTCAGAAAAGTTTGCAGAACATCTCCGTTTCTTTTCGTATGGTTGTCGATAAAAAGAGGGCGATGGAGCTTGCGCGTGATCAGTATGCCCTGCTTCGAACGCGGGTAAAAAGTTTTCGTGAACTATTTCAGCAGCTTCCTGCTGAGAAGATCAAAGGAATACTTGATTCACAGCATCTGACCAGGCTGATTAGAGAGGCTGACTATCTATCTGAGAACCGTCCAAAACAGGCTCTTGTGCCCTTATTAGAGGCCGCGGACATGTTGGAACGAGCTTTAAGTGAGGCGCGAAAGAATGAAACCGTCGTCTATGCGCTGGAATTTTCCTCTCCTGCGGATGAGTATAAATATGAGTTGGAGAGGAATAAAAATTATACTTTGCTGAGTAAAATGTTGTTAAGCACCAGCCCGCTGGAAAATAAAAAAAAGTTGCCCCTGATACGGATGTTGATCAATAAAAATGAGCAACTGGTGATTGAAGCAGAAAAGCAGTTCGAAAGTGGTGCTGTGGAGAAAGCGATTATTCTTCTGGAAAAAGGTAATAAAACGCTGATCAGGGCCTTGCGTTTTGGTGGTCTGGCGTTATGAATAAATTAAGTTTGCCGAGATAATGTTTATGCTATTTAACAATTGTTTTTTGAAGGACTTGCAGCCCCTCCGAAAGGGCGTTGAAAATAATCCGCTTCGATATGGGGCAGATTATAGTGTGTAAAATGAAATTGCCGAACAAGCTGACAGATATGGTGGGAATATAATGAAATTATCTGGGATGACACTCATTGTTTTATCAATGCTGTATATCAACAGTAGCTATGCGACGCACAGCGATAAACAGTTTCATAAAACGATGAAGCAAACACAGCAGCAGGTCAAGTTTGTCAGGAAGCTGATTAAGGTTTCATCGGCGGCAAAAAAGGTCAAGGCGAGCGATGACATAAATGTGCAGTCAATATATCGTGCGGCCAATGATCTCTACCAAAAGGCTGTTGTGTATATTGATGATGGAAACAGCGATGCGGCTGCGGAATCACTGTTCTATGCAACTGAAATGATGTTCAGGGCGGTTAAACTGGCGGGAAAACAGAAGGTTGTTAATGATAATGACCGTCGCATGTTTGACTTGCGTCTGAAAAGTGTCAATGCCCTGCTTGATGCTCTGCAAAGGATTGGCAAGATAAAAGGTGCTACGGAGAATACTGACAAGATCAAGAGTGCGGTAGATGCGGAGATTGGCAATGCGAAGGCATTGATGAAAACCGGGCAGCCGTTTAGTGCGCGCAAAGCAATTGATAAGGCCTATGTTGAAATAAAAACTGCTATCAGCGGACTTCGCAGTGGCGACACCCTGGTAAGGTCTCTGCATTTCAAAACGAAGAAAGACGAATATCTTTATGAGCTTGATCGAAATGACACGCACAAAATGTTGGTAACCTTGTTGCTTGCGGATAAAATGAAGAACCCGAAAACAAAGGCCAGAGCGCAGAAATTCCTTGATAAAGCGGCAGCCCTGAGAAAGAAAGCAGAAGAATATGCCGGCAATGGCGATTATGAAATGGCGGTAAAAACCTGTGAAGAGTCTACCAAACAGATTGTCCGTGCTATTAGAAGTTCAGGTTTCTTTATCCCGGGATAATTGAGCCATGCTGAAGATGAAATTTTCCCGTCTGTTTTATATTTTATTTTTGATGGCGGTACTGTCGTTACCACGGGTATCTGGTGCGGCTTCAAAGTGGAAGTCACTGGCAGATGACGGTATTCATGATCCGGAAAGTCCTGCTATTGGCATACTTCAGGAGCCGGCTGAGGCCTTGTCAAAATTACCACAGGACACGAGTGGTAACAGGGTCAACTGGGTCAAAGCGATTGATGAGGGGATAATCAATCCGCGTACTAATATACATCCGGAAACAAAGGTACGAATCTGGGATAATGATGTTTTTCTTGAGAAAACAGGGGAAATGCCGGTGGTTCGTTTTCCTCATCGGGCGCATACCCTGTGGCTTGACTGCAAAAACTGTCATGAAAAATATTTCATCTCAAAAAATGGTGCAAACCCGATTACGATGATGAAAATTCTTCAGGGAAACTATTGCGGTCGTTGCCACGGTGCAGTGGCGTTTCCGTTGATTGAATGTCTTCGCTGTCACAGTGTTCCGCGCCAGAAACTGGAGCAAATAAAGGCGGAAACACGGAAAGCAGAAAGTTTGAAAGTGCAAAGTCGGAAGTAGGCAGAGCAGGATAGATCGATGCAAAAGTACTGGCGCTTGATTATTGCAGGGACTATTCTGTTTTTAGTTTTTCCACTGCGGGCTGAATATGGTGATGTTGTTCTGAATAAACATGCAGAAAAGGAAGGCATGCCTCCGGTGATTTATCCTCACTGGTTTCATCGTATTCGTTTTCGTTGCAAGGTTTGCCATTTTGAGCTGGGGTTTGAAATGCGGGCCGGCAGCAATAATGTCACTATGCAGGATATTATCGACGGGAAATTTTGTGGTATGTGCCATAATGGTGAGATTGCCTGGGGGGTTGAAAATTGTGACCTTTGCCATTCAGGGCGACCGGGATTGAAAAGCAAGATCCACGGGGGTGATTTCACTGCCGGCCCCGGTTATTGGTAAGAAGGGTATCAGTATGCGCCGTATTCGCTTAACAAATTTCTTTTTATTCTCGTCTGGATGGAATTGGTGCCGTGCGGTATTCATTCTGATGATGGTTTCGATCCTGACGGGTTGTGCCGGACTGTCAAGTCCGACTTCTTCCGAAAATAAAAATTCTGCCAATGACCTGCTGTTGTTCTGGCGCAGTATTGATGGTGGGATTCAGGAATCCAGTAGTGCAATACCGGCTGCCGGAGGATATATTCAACTGGGTCGTCCCGTATCGGTGGCTGCCTGGGCGGACTATGTCTATATTGCGGATGCGGGTCGGCAGGCTATTTTACGTTATGACCGGCGGCGCGAAGTTTTTTCGGTTTATTATCGAATGCCAATCACCGCTGCGACGCGAATCATTGTCACGGCCGGAGAATACATTTATATCACCGATCCACTGCAAAGCCGAATTTTGTACCTGGATCGTAATGCGCATCTTCTGCGCGAGATCACAGACTTTAATCTAAAACAACCGGTTGCCGTTACGGAGGATGATTCTCGTGGCCGGATTCTGGTGGCAGATGCTTTTTACAATCAGATCCTGGCCTTTAACAAGCTGGGACGCCTGGTTCAGACTCTTCACCCTGTTGATGCAACGGGCGCTCCTATTGCCGGCCTTACGGACATGGTTGTGAGTGGAGGAAAAATCTATCTGCTGGATAGCCTGTTGCGGCAAATTGTAGTGACCGATCTGGATGGACATTATCTGCGGACCATTGGCCAGAATAAATTGCAACAACCGGTGGCTATGCGCATAGATGAACTCGGACGGATTATCGTTGCAGATGCTTTTGACAATTCATTGCTGTTTTTCAGCGAAGATAGCTTGCATAAAATATCAGCAAAATCAGAGTCGGTGATGACCATGCAGTTGGCTGGAATGGATTTGCATGAGAACTGGTTGTATCTGGTCGATGTTGCTGCGGCGAGGATTCAGATAATGAAACTGCTTTTTCCGGCGATTCTGACAACGGGACGGAAAAAATGAAGCTGAGATCACGGGTTCAGCCGTATTTGGCCGATCACTCGATGGGCATGTTGGCTATTTTCCTGTGCCTGTCTATGTTAACCGCCTGTTCAACTGCACCTTCTCGTCTTGAATTCAGCGTTAGTGCGAAGGATTCAGGGCGCGTTTGGCCGCAACTGCCTGAGGTGCCGCGATATCGCTATATGGGTGGATTAACGGGCGAAGGCAACTTTACTTCCGCCGATACCTCCAGTAACAGTTTTAGCTCGGCATTACGATGGCTGGCTGGATTGGGGGAGGATCACCGCAATCCCAAAGTTTTGCAACGGCCGCAGGGAGTGATGGTCGATAATGCCGGTCGGATTTTGGTGACCGATGTCAGTCGGCAGGCGGTCTTTAATTTTGATGTTTACCGTGGTGAGCTGACGATCTGGGAATGGGCCAGGCCTGGGGTTCGCTTTGTAGCACCTATTGGCATTGTCGCGGGTAAAAATGGTGAAGTGCTGGTGGCGGATGCTGAGCTGGGACGGGTTTTTCGTTTGAATAAAAAGGGCCAGTATTTGGGCGAAATGGGCAAAAATATTTTGCAACGGCCCACCGGACTGGCGCGCAATCCGAAACTGGGTTTGATCTATGTCGCAGATACCCGCGCGCATGATATAAAAATATTCAATGATCAGGGTAAACTGGTCGATATATTAGGAAAGCGTGGTGAAGGTCCGGGAGAATTCAATGCACCGACGCATCTGAGTTTTGCGGGTAATAAGCTGTATGTGTCTGACACCCTCAATTCCCGAATACAGGTGTTTGATGCGAAAGGAAAGTTTTTGAGGTCGATTGGTGAACGCGGCCCCTATGTGGGCAATCTTAATCGCCCCAAAGGGGTGGCGGCAGATGACGAGGGTAATATCTATATTGTGGAGTCATACCGAGATCATCTCCTGATTTTCAATGCCAAGGGTGATTTTTTGTTGCCGATTGGTGGCACCGGGCAGGGCGTGGGAGAGTTTTATTTGCCGGCCGGTATTTGTATCGATCAGCATAACCGGATTTATGTCGCCGATATGTTCAATGGCCGGGTCGAGATTTTCCAGTATCTGGGAGCGCGTGAATGAAATGCTGTAATCGCTATCTGTTATTTATGTCCCTGTTTTTTTCCGCGGCGCTTCAGGCTGCGCCGGTGTCGGATATCGCCAATACGGTGCATAATCTTTCCGGTTCCGGGCCGGGAACCGTAACCGCCACGACCGAATCCCAGATTTGCGTGTTCTGTCATACGCCTCACGATGCCGACCAGGTGCCGGCTGCGCCGCTCTGGAACCGTGCTCTTTCCGGCAGCACCTATACGCCCTATAGCTCTGCTTCAATGGATGCCGTTGGCCTGAATCAGCCGGGCGGCAGTTCCAAGTTGTGTCTGTCCTGCCACGATGGCACCCTGGCATTGGGGGCGGTGAATGTGCTGGACGGACAAAGCAATGTGAATATTGCGATGTCCGGAACCTCGATAACCGGCGGTATGCCGTCGGGCAGTGGTACTCAGACTGGTTTCACCCGCAATCTGGGTACCAATCTAACCAACGATCATCCCGTTTCTTTTCCCTATGACAGCGCCCTGGCTTCGGCTGATGGTGAGCTTCGCGATCCGGCACTGGTGTCCCATATCGGCAACCGGGTGGCGGGTCAACCATCACCACTGGTGCCCCTGGAGAATGGTCAGTTGCAATGCGTGAGCTGCCATGATCCGCATATTCGCGATACCAACAGTGCGGTGAATATCAAGTTTCTGCGCCTGAATCGCTTCCAGGTCAGCAGCCCACTGGGGGGAACCTTTGATCGTAATAATGACATTATTTGCCTTGCCTGCCATGACAAGCTGGGTCAGGCCTGGGCCATGTCCGCGCATGCAGATCAATCGGTAGCTAATGAGATTTATTCAAGCACGGCGGCGGCTCAGCGGGATTTTCCTGCCAATGCTCAGGTCTGGGAAGTGGCCTGTTTAAATTGTCATGATACGCATACGGTGCAGGGTGCCCGGCGTCTGCTGCGGGAAGGAACCGACAGTCTGGCAACGCCAAAAAGTGGTGGCAATTCTGCAATCGAGGAAACCTGTTATCAGTGCCATTCCAGTGATGGCAGCGTATTGCTGGGCCAGGGCGGGGCCGGTTTCCCGGTACCGGATATCAAGACTGACTTTATTTCCATCCGCCGGATGCCTATTACCAATATCGACCAACCGGCCGGGGTGGAAGTGCATGACATTACCGATGCCGACTTCAGTGAAACGACTCTGCTGTTGGGTAAAGGGAACGCCCAGAACCGCCATGTGGAATGTACCGATTGCCACAACCCGCATCGCCTGCTGAAAAACCAGTTGTTTAACGGCAATGCGGGTAATACGGTGGGGACTCATCAGCATAGTGCCACGGTTCAGCACAGCAATATTGCTTCCGGCGTATTGCGCGGATCACGCGGGGTAGAGCCTGTTTATGGTTCCAGCACCTGGGGCAGTGTGCCATCCAGTTACGTGGTCAAGCAGGGCGATGGTGGGCTGGGTGCATCTACGACGGTCAGCAGCGCGCATGTGACCCGTGAATACCAGATTTGCCTAAAATGTCATTCAGATTATGCCTACGATATCCCGCCCACCCTGGGCGATGCCGGGGGGGGCACCCCCAGCGGTACCAACAACCTGCTACAGTACACCAATCAGGCCATGGAATTTCAGGCGCCGGCGTCTGATCTGGGTGAGCCAGGTGGTAATCACCGCGGCTGGCATCCTGTGCTGGGGCCGACCGGGCGTACGGCAGCGGTACGCGGTACCAGCCCGGCCGTTTTCCTGTCGCCGTTCAGCGATAGTAGTGGCACCAATATCGGTGTGCAGACCATGTATTGCAGCGATTGTCATGGTTCAGCCACGGCCAATGGTACGTCGGAGCCTTCCGGTGGTCCGGATGGCGCGCCCTGGGGGCCGCATGGCTCAACCAAGGACTTTATTCTAAAAGGTGACTGGGATATTAATACCGGTACCGGGCAACAGGATGACCTGTGTTTTAAGTGCCACAATTATGACGACTATGCCAATCCGAATAATTCCGCGCCCAATACCAGTGGTTTCCGGGGTTCAAGTGGCGGTGGTGGTGGCGGTATGGGCGGCGGAGGCGGCGGTATGTGCGGGCTTTCATTCCGCAGTACCAACCTGCACATTGGTCATGCCCGGCGCATCGGGCGTATGCATTGTTCCTGGTGCCACGCAGCCGTGCCTCATGGCTGGAAGAACAAGGCGCTACTGGTAGATATCAGCCAGGAGGGAGGAAGAGCGCCCTATAGCAGCGCACCTTATTATATGCAGGCCATGCTCGGTGGTGGCGGGGCGGTTAACTGGAAGAGTAGTGGTAACTGGACCTCCAGTGACTGCGGTGGCGTACGCTGGATGGGTATGTCCTGTCGTAATCCGCCCTGAGTGGTACATGTCAGCTGATTTTTTGTGATGATGCATTCATGGCTTCTGCGGCTGGCGTCGCTAAAACTGACGCTGGCCATTTTTGTGTTTTTTTGCGCCAGTGTGATACTGGTCTATTTTACTCACTGGTCGCCGGCCTGGATTCTCGCCATGCCGTTTTCGTTGTTTGCCGTGAACCTCGCTGCCGCTATCCTCAGCAATCCCGCTTTCTGGCATCAGCCGGGACTGCTGATTTTCCATCTGGCTTTGCTGGCACTGGTAATCCTGTTGGCCGTCAGCCGTCTGACGTATCTTAAGGGGCACCTGGAAGTCAGTGATGGTGAGACTTTTAATGGAACGTTGACGGAATCGGAAAGTGGTCCCCTGCACCCCTGGCACCTTGAGCAGGCTCGCTTTCGGCAAAAGAATTTCACTATTGATTATGCGCCGGGACTGAATCGCGGGCGTACCCGCAGTGAGGTGCTCTGGCAGGACGCAGATGGCAAACTGCGGCAAAGCACGATTGGCGATCAACATCCCCTGGTTCTGGCTGGCTACCGTTTTTATACTACGCACAACAAAGGTTTCGCACCGGCTTTTATCTGGTATCCCGCTGATGGCGGCGCACCACAGCAGGGGGCGATCCATCTGCCCAGTTATCCCGCGCACGAGTATCAGCAGGCTTTGAGCTGGAGTATTCCTGGAACAAAACATGAAATCTGGACTCTACTGGAAATCGATGAAGTAGTGCTGGATAAAAATCGTGAGTCTGAATTCAGGGCGCCGGAGAAACATCGTCTGCTGATCCGTTACAATGGGCAGCGCCGCGAACTGCGACCGGGCGCGTCCCTGCTATTTGATGACGGGCGTTTGAAGTACGAGGGTTTGCGTGTATGGATGGGCTATGCAGTGTTCTATGACTGGACCATGCCCTGGCTGTTAGCTGCCTGCACACTGACCGTACTAGGCATGGCCTGGCATTTCTGGCGCAAATTTGCTGCTCGTCCCTGGCGGGCAGAGGACTAAAACTGAGGTTAGTGTATGGAACGTGAAATCCAGCTGCTCTGGTTGGCTGTGGTGATTTATGTAATGGCTGGGTCGCTGGCGATTTTTGCCGTGGTGTTGGGTAAACGCCCGGAGAAAACAATTCTGGGCCTACTTATATCCGCCCTATTGATACATGGTATTTCGATCGGGCTGCGCTGGGTGCGGCTGGATCACGGTCCCTATCTGACCATGTTCGAAATTCTATCCAGCAATGTCTTTAGTCTATTATTTGTCTTTGCTCTGGTCTACTGGCGCTTTCGTGCTATTCGCCCGGTGGCGGCCATCGTTTTGCCGCTGATGTTTATCATGATGGGCTGGTTGATGCTTTCCAACCCCCATCCGGGCCACCTGCCACCGACTTACGATACCACCTGGCTGGTGATTCATATTATGTTTGGCAAGGTTTTTTTGGGTGCGGTACTGGTGGCAGTGGGGATGGCCTGCATAGTGTTATTACGTGCGGCTGGTCTTGGCGAAGAAAAATTTTCTCGTTTACCGGATGATCGGCGGCTGGATGATCTGGCCTATCGTTTTATGGCATTGGGGCTTATTTTTCAGTCTCTGATGCTCATCGCTGGTGCGATCTGGGCGCAGGATGCCTGGGGTCGTTACTGGGCCTGGGATCCATTGGAAACCTGGTCATTTATTAACTGGATTATACTGGCCTTTGCCCTGCATCTGCGTGTGACCTTGAAACCGGCGCCCGCGCGGGGGGCGTTGCTCATTCTCGCCGTCTTTGTTCTCGCCTTTTTGACCTTCTTTGGCGTGCCTTTCATCAGCCAGACTCCGCATCAGGGGGCGATCTAAATTATGAGCATGAAGGAGTTTTTCTTACATCATAACGGTCGATCTCGTTTAGCGGGTGGCTGGTTGTTACTGGCCTTTCTGGCGATGGGGATTTCCACCCTGTTTGCTTTCCTGTTAGTGATGCTGCGTACGCCTTTTATCAATCCAGGCTGGATTGATGCCCGTTTTTTTACCCGTGCGCTGGTGCTGCATGTAGATTTTGCCGTCATCATCTGGTTTTTGTCCTTTGCCGGAGTGTTATGGAGCCTGACCTCCCGCAGTCGATGGACTCAAGGCGGCTGGCTGGCACTGCTGCTCGCTTTTGTCGGGGTAGCCATGATCCTGGTGGCCGCGTTTGGCTCACAGCCTGAGGCCATGCTGAGCAACTACATTCCGGTGTTGAAGACGCCGCTGTTTCTGGTAGGTCTGAGCAGCTTTGGGGTTGGTATCACGGTGCTTTTTCTGCTGTCAGTCGGGCGTGGCAAGGGGACGGTTTCCAGTTTTGGCAGCCACTGTGCGGGTATAGCGGTATTGACGGCACTGCTGGTTTTGCTCTGGAACGGTTTTTCTCCTGCTCTGGATACAGGCAGTTCTCATTATTTCGAAGATCTTTTCTGGGGGCCGGGTCACGTACTGCAGTTTAGTTATATGCTGCTGATGCTGGTAGCCTGGTTGCAACTGGCCCGCCTGGCGGGAATTCGTTTACCACAGGACAGCGTATTACGCGGTCTGTTTGTGCTGGCCGTGAGTCCGTTGTTTGTAGTGCTGTTGATTCAGTTGCAGCTTATCCCCGGTAGTGACGCATATCGGCACGCCTATACCGGGCTTATGCGTTACGGTAGCTGGCCAATGGCACTGTTGCTGGGTGGTGTACTGCTGTTCAGATTCAGGCAACGTTCACCTGAAGGTACTGCCTGGGCCGGACTGGCACTGTTTTTTTCGGTTATTCTGTTTGTGGTTGGATTATCCGCCGGGACGTTGATTCGTGCCGATACGGTACTGGTTACGGCGCATTATCATGGCACGGTGGGCGCTGTGACACTGTCATTCATGGGGCTGAGTTATTATCTGTTGCCGCAGTTGGGAGCGAATACGCCGGCTGTACGCCCTATACGTGTGCAGATTAGCATGTATGGCTCGGGTATGTTATTGCTAATCGCCGGACTATTCTGGTCTGGTTTACATAACGTACCCCGCAAGACGCCGGGTGCCGAGCATTTATCACAGCATATTGCCGGCAATGGTGCCGAAATTTTTGGTATGTTGTTAATGGGGACGGGGGGAGTCATTGCTCTGAGTGCCACCGTCCTGTTTCTGTTTATTGCCACGCGATCGCTGTGGCCGGTGCGGCAAACCCTGTTTCAGGCGCACAGTAACCGACTGGATCAGCCTGGTTGCTAATGTGGAATCTCGTTCCAGGTTTTGCCCGTATAATGGTTGTTTTTACCGGGCTGCTTCTGGCTGCCTGCGATTCGGCTGATTCTCCACCCGTGGCCCGTGTGGCCGGGCAGTTACTTCCGGCTTTTTCCGTCAAGGGCCACGACAACCGTCTGCAAATCTTTGTTCAGCCGGAAGCTCCGCTACTGGTGCTGAATATCTGGGCTATCTGGTGCCCGCCCTGCCGGGTGGAAATGCCAGACTTGCAGCGGCTTGCTGATGCAGGTTTTTCGGTCATAGGGCTTGCTGTCGAAAAGGACCCCTATTTGCTGGATGAATTTTTGCGAAAATACCAGATACATTTCCCTATTATGCGAATCGCACGCGAGGAAGCAGAAACCCGGCTGGGTTTGCGTGAATACCCCCTGACCTTGCTTCTGGATTCCGATGGCCGGATTCTGGCTCGTTTGACAGGCGCTTTTGACTGGGACGATCCCAGCATTAAAAAGCTGCTACTGCGACTGGAACAAAAGCAGGATATCGATATTTCAGAGATTAAAACGGTTTTCCGAGCCAGTCAGAAGGCAGCAGCGGAACGACGTCGGCAACCCTAGCTGCTCGTCTTTGGCATGAGATTTTCCCGGTTTTGGACGGCTCTCACAGGACATATTCCTGTTAATGAGAACGAGCCTGCATAAAGAATCGCTATCATATTGATTTAAAAGTAAATAACAGCGTTTTAAAGCGATTTCATCTTGGTACCAGAATTGCAGGATTTTCACCTATTATTAACGTTATTTTAACGGATGATAGATAAGCCTTCGAAAGGATTGCCTGGCGTAAATTGAAAGAACGAGAAAAAACTGATGACAAAACTTCCCTGCATGAATGGCTATAGGCCGTGCTGGTTTATTCGTCGGTATAATCGAAGGGGGAACACAAATTGATTGCAGACAAGTCTCTTGAGTTTCGGGAGGGGGATATCGATGAGGAACAAAAACAGCTTCAGGAGCGGGTTAGTCTCGCACTGAATTTCGTCGATGAAGTCGGTAACCCGCTGACAGCCGTAGATGGTGCTATCGATCTGCTGTTTCAATGCTGGCAGGAACAGCTTGCCAAGGCGGAACCAGGTAAATTGCGCAGACAGGAAATTGCAGAGTGTTTTCGCATTCTGCACGAACAGACTGAGCGTATGGAGTCACTGTTACAGAGTATTCGTCGCTTTGGCATTTTGACGGATAGTAAAAATGATTTTACCGATGCCAATGAGATTATTGATACTGCCACCGCCCTGGTGCGCATGGAAAAATACGAACAGGGCATCGAAATAGTCAATCAGCTGGACAACTCCATTCCGGCAATAAAACTTGAGCAGTCCATTGTGGTTTTCTGTCTCTATTCAGCCCTGAGTACGATTACGGAAATTTGCACAAATGGAGGCCGGGTGCTGGTAAAAAGTATCGCCGACAAGAATAGCGTTAGCGTGTTGATTGAATGCCAGGATGTGGATTTGCTGCAGTGTAAAAAGGCGCAGTGCTCGACTTCGAAAATGTCGAATACAGAAGAGGGGCTAACGCCACTTGAAAATTGTACCAGAGTAATTCGATCTGTTATTGAAGAACATGGCGGACATGTTTTGATTTACTGTATGCCCATGCATCATTGTGGTATTAAACTGGTTTTCCCTGCGACAATTGACTGAATACAGTATATCCTGATTTCCTTATTTGCAGTACTTGTATCGCACTCTGTAGATGTTATATGGTTAAGTTTTTTCAGGACTGTTATGCTGAGGGACAAGGTCGCATTGAATGACAAAAAGCTGGCGCTGTCTCCAGCCACAGGGAAACGACTTGTCTCGCTTCGGTTAAAAGGCTATCTGGCTTACGGTATGCTGACAGCTTTTGCCGTTATTCTCGCCATTTTTATATTTCACCAGAAAAGAGTCCTGCTGGAGCAGTTTGACGATCTGCAGAGTCTTTATAATTTTGAGATCGGTCTGCATGATGCCGATGCGCGTGTACTCAATGCCATTGAAACTCAGCAAATCAACCTTGCAGGCATAAATCTCCATGTGGGTGCCGGACACGTACGACAGCATCTGCAACATTTGTATAATACCAGTCAGAAGATTATATTTCCTTCACTTAAAAACACCGATGAATTGCGTGAACTTTCTGCTGCCCTGGAAAGGGCCAGAGTCATGCCGGATGAAGCCAGCATGCTGCGTCTGGGACAGGCGTTACGGGATGCAAAAAAAGTTATCGAGAAACGCTTGCGGGAAAGTCGTATCCAACGAGAAAAACTGGCCCGGAATTTTCATGAACGCAGCGATGATGTTGCGATGATATCACTTACTCTGGGGCTGCTTAGTATGGCTCTACTGGGTACTATTATCGGTGTTTTCTTTTCCCGGCTGGCGCACGATCTTATCCTGTTACGCCAACGTGGGCAGGAAATCATTCAGGGACAGCGTGGCAAGCCCGTGCCAATCAAGCGCAATGACGAAGTGGGCGATTTGGCTAATGCAATTAACCAAATGGCCGATGATCTGGATCAGCATGAAAAAACGCTGGAATTTGAAAGGCGGAAAAATTTTCATCGGGAAAAAATGGCTGCAATGGGAACCCTGACTGCAGGAATTGCCCATGAGGTGGGAAATCCGATTGCGGCGATATCCGCGCTGGTAAAAGAAGTTATTGATGAAAAAACTTCGGGCCAGTGTCCCAGTATGAGTAAAGGCGACCTTTGTAAACTACATATGGTGCTGGATAATGCTAATCGACTGGGGAATATTACCCGTGAAATTTCAGGTTTGGTGCAGCCTCAGTCCGAAAAGCTTGAACTGTTTGATTTGAACGCGCTGATTCGCAATACCTGTAATTTGATGCGTTATGATCGGCGCTGGAAAGAAATTCAGCTGGATTTTGAGCTGGATAAAAATTTACCCGCTGTTAATGGTGTAAGTGATCAATTAACTCAGGTTTTAATGAATTTGCTGGTCAATGCGCTGGATGCACTTGAGTTTGTTAGCGAAGCACGGCCACAGATAATGATTCGAACCTGGCTGGAAATGAGCGATATTTGTATGTCTATAAAAGACAATGGTCAGGGAATGGATGCCGCTACGTTGAAAAAGGCGAAACAGGAATTTTTTACAACCAAAGATCGAGGTAAGGGGACTGGACTGGGGCTGTCATTATGCAATTCGATTATTGAATTTCATCATGGCCAGCTTGATATTGCCTCAACTCCGGGTAAAGGGACCGAAGTTTGTGTTCATTTGCCATTAAGTGATGAATTAAATAATGGAGCAGCGAAATAGTGGTGTCACCACAAATCATTGTTATCGATGATGAACTGGCTATCCGTCAGGTTCTGAGTTCAAATTTAGTAAAAGAAGGCTATAGCGTAGAGAATTATGGTGATGCGGATTCAGCATTTGAACGCCTGTCAAAAGGAGATGTTGATATTGCAGTTTGCGATATTCGGATGCCGGGGGTAAGCGGTATTGAATTGATGGAAAAAGTTCTAAAGTCAGGTATTGATACCAGTTTTTTGCTCATGACGGCGCATGCTTCTATAGACACTGCGGTTGAAGCGATGCGTCTCGGGGCATTTGATTATATGATTAAACCGGTGCATACCGAGGAAGTTTTGCATCAGATCAAACAGATTTGTGATCTGCGGGGCTTACGAACTGAAAACAAGCTGTTGCGTAGCCTGGTGTTGGGCGATTCAGAGAATGAATGTGTGCTTGATTCAGAGCCAATCCGTGAAATTCATCGTATGATTGACAAAGTTGCAGGAACTGAAAGTACAGTATTGATAACAGGCGAAAGCGGAACAGGCAAGGGCGTTATTGCCAGGCGGATTCACAAATTGAGTGATCGCTTCAATGCGCCCTTTATTCCTGTTAATTGTGGATCAATTGCTGAAAATTTGATGGAAAGTGAATTTTTTGGCCATGTAAAGGGAGCTTTTACCGGAGCCGATCGCGCTAAAAAAGGTTTGTTCCTCGAGGCTAACAAAGGCACGATTTTTCTTGATGAAATTGGTGAGTTACCGTTAAACCTGCAGGTCAAACTTTTGCATGTACTGGAGAGTAAGGAAGTGCGCGCTGTTGGCAGCGAGAAAGTGCGCAAAATTGACGTGCGGATTGTTACCGCCACCAATCGCAATCTGGGTGAGATGGTTTCGCGTGGTGAGTTTCGGGAAGATTTGTATTTTAGATTAAACGTATTTCATATACATATTCCACCACTACGTGAACGGCAGGCGGATATATTGAAATTAGCACGTTTTTTTATACACCGTGATGCGGATAGATTTGCACATGGCAAGCAGTTAAGTCTTGAACCAGACGCCGAAAATGCTTTGCTTGGATATAACTGGCCGGGTAATGTTCGTGAAGTCGAAAATATCATTGCACGGGCTCTGATTCTGGTTGAGGGTGATTCGATCACCGTTGCTGAACTGCCCTCTCATGTGGGTAAAATTCTGGCAGGTTATGAGGCCCAGGATGGAATAAAAGCCGGGCTGAGTTTAAAAGAACAGGTGAAAATATTTGAACATAATCTTATTATGCGCACTATTAATGAAAAGGGCGGAGACCGCAGCGCAGCGGCCAGAAAACTGGGAATAGGTACATCTACCTTGTATAGGAAACTGGATGAATTTGAATGAACAGGGGATACTATGCATGATTTTGTAAAATTCATATTAAGAAAAAAATGGTTTTTTTTCTTAATTACTTTGGGGCTGCTTTTTTCAAGTGTCGAGGTGCAGGCTTCAGATCCTGTTAATGGACGTAAATTATACATGCAACATTGTAATAGCTGTCATGAGCCGGGCAGAGAAATGGCCGGGGCGCCGGATTTCAACTATGGTTCAACTCTGATGCAGTCTGATCAGGTTTTGTTGGGGAAGATTCGTACCGGTAAAAATGCTATGCCGGGTTATACCGGTATTCTGTCAGATCGTATGATTCTGAATATTATTGCTTACATGAGAACATTCTGATGAATATATTTAAAATTAAAGCTTTCAAATTTGTTTTTCTGATTCTGTTATTGCTTATTAATACAGCCTGCAGTGATAAAGAGTCGGCGACACAGACCGGCGCGAAGGAGGAAAATCTCGCCGATGAACCGGCAAAGACCGATAACTTGAAAAAGAAAACATGGCAGGTACTGGATACCTTCAATGTTGGTAAAAATGTCTTTGTTCGTTCACTTGCCCTTGACAAGGACAGAAACAGTCTCTGGGTCGGAACATCCGTCGGTGTTCTGGAAGTAGATTTGAAAACCCTGCAGGTGAAAAATACGTTCACTCGCAAAGACGGGCTGGCGAATGAATATGTATTTGCCATTGGTATAGACGATGATGGTTATAAGTGGTTTGGCACTAATGGCGGTGGCGCATCACGCTATAAGGATGGTAAATGGAAAACTTATTTTCCCATGCATGGTCTGGCTGATTACTGGATTTATACCTTCGCATCGCAGAAGGACGGCACTCTGTGGATAGGTACCTGGGCAGGCGCCAACCGTTTCGATTTGAAAACGGGTGAATTTACGACTTATGTGAAGGAACTTGTAAACGAATGGGTTTATGGCCTGGGTGTTGATCATGAGGATCGCGTCTGGTTTGGAACAGAAGGCGGAGTTTCCATGTATGACGGTTCAAAGTGGCAGTCATGGACGCATAAGGACGGTCTCGGCGCAGCTAATGTAGAAGGTTTATTGCCCAGTAATAACTCAGGTCTGGGAACACGGATGCGCCATAATCTGAGTATCATGCGCGATGGTAAGAGCACGTATAACCCGAATTATGTGTTCTCTATTTGTGTGGATAAAGACGATCGCGTTTGGGCCGGTACCTGGGGCGGTGGTGTTGGTGTGTATGATGGGAATAAATGGAAAAACATCACCCACCGGGATGGTTTGAGCGGTAATGTCGTCTATGCAGTGATCCAGGATGATAAGGACCATATGTGGTTTGGAACCAATCACGGCGTCAGTCGTTATGACGGTCATAACTGGCTTTCTATTTCAACCAAGAATGGTCTGTTGGATAATCATGTTTATTCGATAGTAGCGACAAAAAACGGTGATATTTGGGTGGCGACAAAGGGTGGTGTTAGCCGGCTGGGCCAACGCTAATTGCAGCTTGTTTGTATTGATATGAGGATAAATCTCGATGAATTCCAGTTTTAAAACCTATCTTGTTTTTGGTGTAGTCATTGTTGCGGTAGCCGTTGCTGCTTTTAATATGGGAAGCAAGCATGAGAAGACGGTTATTGCCACCGATTCAACTTCCAAGCAGGCAGCTGCAGCTTCGTCCGCTGCGCCTGCTCACACAGAGAAGGCGCTGACCTCAGCTGCTCATCACCCTTTCAAATTTACTCATTTCCGGGTTGGTAACCGAAATGTGAAATCTATATTTGCTGATGGTGATGATATCTGGATAGGGACCTCGGGTGGGGTTATTCGTTATAACAAGCGAACAGATCAGCATAAAATGTATGATGTGACAAGTGGACTTCTGTCCAATGGTGTTTTTCATCTCAGCAAAATGGACGGGAAAATTGTGGTAGGCACTTATGGAGGCGGTATGTCTCTATTTGACGAGAAAAAAGAGACTTGGGAAACCTTTAATATTCCTGACGGGCTGGGCGATGCTTTTGTTTATGATGTGCTGAAAATGTCGAATGGCAATGTCTGGATCGCAACATGGTCAGGGGCCAATCGAGTGCGCAAGGGTGAATTGAAAAACAAAAAACAATGGGACCTGTATACCGTTGAAAATACCAAGGGAGGCTTGCCGAATGACTGGGTTTATGGTCTTGCAGAAGGAAAAAATGGCGAAGTCTGGATGGCAACTGAAGGCGGACTTGCTCGATACAAGGATGGCAAATGGTCACATTGGGCGCATGCAGATGGTTTGGGCGCGGACTTTGATAAAGTAAAAGCAGATATCAAGTTTAAAAATGATCCATCTAAAGTCTCCAGTCATCATGCACGACAAAAAGTGGAGCAGGGATTACAGAATATTAATATCGCTTACAATCCTAATTATATTGTTGCGTTACTGGTCGATCATGATGGTAATGTATGGTGCGGGACCTGGGGCGGCGGCCTGTCCGAATTCAATGGTAAAACCTGGAAAACCTATACTGTAAAAGACGGCCTGCCGGCCGATCATGTTTTCATGCTGGACCAGGACAAATCAGGTCGTATCTGGATAGGGACCAGCAATGGTTTATCTTTATTCGATGGCAAACAGTTCAAGAACTATTCTGTTGCTGATGGCCTGTTTTCAAAAAATGTATTCTCGATGGATATCGATGATAAAGGAGAATCCTGGGTCGGAAGTTTTGGTGGGGTAACCAGAATACAGGGACTCTAACTAAAATTTTGTTCGAACACTCTTAACGGCGAAGGACACAGAAGGAAAGAAACTCATGGCTCGTGCCATGAACTTAAACTTGCTTTTCTCTGTGTCCTCCGTGATCCTGGCGGTAAAAAATAAGCCTTGTCATAAAAATCCGCAGGTTTTAAAGTATGTGTCGATAGGTTTTCCTGAAAAGTCATAAAAAAATCATCTCAAGTTGCTAAAGTTGTACAGGTGCGAGAATTATGTTTAAGCTGAATGATATCGGTATTGCAGGCCGGTATGTTTTCTTCTGTTTGTTGTTTGTTTGTACTTCAGCCTGGGCAGACGATGATTCTGACTGGCTGATCGCACGTTATGGCGTGATTAGTAATGATCCTGGGGCCTTTAATCGGGCTTATGAAACGGGTCGTGAACGTGCAACATTGTGCAGCTATTGTCATGGTATTGACGGTAATAGTGTCAAGGAGGGGGTGCCCAATCTAGCGGCGCAAAATCCCCTGTATCTATGGACGCAGATTAATCATTTTGCCAGTGGCGAGAGGAAGAACTTTGTTATGCAGGCATTGGCAAAGGGGTTCAGTCATGAGGACAAGCTGAATCTGGCTATTTATTTTTCCGCCAACAAGGTTCGCGTGCAGAAAGCAGATCTTGGCAGAGCAAAGAAAGGTGGCATTCTTTATGGTCGAAATTGTGCCGGTTGCCACGGAAATTTAGCCGATGGAAACCAGAAATTTGCTCGCCTGGCCGGGCAGAAGCAAGCCTATCTCGAAAAAACCCTGAAAATGTTCAGGATGAATGCAAATACGCCGAATAGTGCGGCTAAAGCGGTGCGCCGGAGCAAGAAAATGGAGGCTGTCGCGGGTTCACTCACAGATGAAGAAATAGTGAATCTTGCCGCATTTCTTTCATCAAAATCCTGATAAGGCGATTGTCTGTTATGTGTGGATGCAATAAAACAGAGGTTCGGAACGGGAAATTGCTCCAAGCTTAAAATTAAGCCACATAAATTAGAATTATTATTCTAATTTTTTATAAGTCATTGTAATTCAGTAATATACATATTATTTGTGATGTACTAGTTTGTTAATAATTGTTAGCGAAGCTTTAGATATTAACTATGTACATAGTTATATTGCTGCTTTGGTAGTACTGTCATATTGTGTATGGAAACGTGGCAGATTATGACAGAAAAATATGCTAAAACTGGCGCCAGAGGCAGCAAGAAAAGAGGGTTATCTACAGCGGTAGACGAATTTGAATAATTTGAGCAAGATATACCGCATTTCCACTAAATCTTGATTTCACCGACAGACTGTTGCGTAGACAGGCTGCGGGCAAGCTGTTTTAATAATATTAATAATTAATAGCAATACCATTTTCAGTTTTCAGGTAGAAGGGCAAATTATGAGAGTGAGTTTCAAAAATCTGATCATTATGGCGTTCGCCATGAGTGCGTTTACTCCTGTGGTTGCTGACGAGGCACCTGCTACGTCAACACTGGATTACCATGACGTGACACCACTGAGTCATGATGATGTTCCTGTAGCTTATCTTATCGGTGCAGGTGATGTACTTGATATTTCCATCTGGAAAGAGGACGGTCTGGAACGTGAAGTGCTGGTGCGCCCGGATGGCGGTATTGATTTCCCCCTTGTTGGAGAATTACAGGCGGGCGGAAAAACCACCGAAGAACTGCAAGCCGAGATTAAAAAGAAAATCAAACGTTTTATTACGGATGCGGTTGTAACGGTCAGTCTCAAGCAGATATACGGCAATACCATCTATGTCCTGGGCAAGGTTGCAAGGCCCGGTCAGTACGTGGCTAAACATTATATGGATATTACCCAGGCATTGGCGATGGCCGGTGGTCTGACTCCCTATGCTGCTGCCGGTTCGATCAAGGTTTTGCGTCGCAGAGGAGCAAAACAGAAAGTCTTTAAATTTGATTATAGTGATATAGAGGATGGTGAGAACCTGGAACAAAATATTGTTTTGAAAAACGGTGATGTCGTTATTGTTCCCTAGGTACACATCAAGGACTAAAAATTCTATATCAAGCTTAATCTTTAATGAAGATGGAACGTTACTTCCGTATGGTCTCCTGTCAGCTGGGCAGGGCAGGTTTTTATGTGCTACTTGTAGCATTGCCGGGATCTTTGTTGGCGGCACAATGGACAGTAACCCCCTCAGTAAAGGCAGGATTATCCTATAATGACAATATCTATTTAAGCGGTCTAACACGTCTCAGTGTGACAACAAGGACTATTAATCCAAAGATAGGCTTTGGCTGGGCAACGGAAAGAGCAAATATTTCTCTGTTGGCTAGCTGGAATCATAAACAATATACGGGCGACCTGAATCTGAAGAACCGGACTGATATCCGCTATCAATTGAAATCCGGATATAAAACAGAGCGTAGCGAGTTTTCAGTGGATGCGAGTGATATGAAAGACACGACGCTGAGTCAGGAGAGTTATAGTGAAGACACCGGCGTAGTTTTAGCGCAGCTGGACCGGCAGACTACGCAGATCGCGCCGACATGGTCATGGATGTTGAACAAACGGTCTAACCTGCGTATTAAGCTGCAAACTAAGGATGTTGTCTATGAGAAAAGATCGATAAGTCCGTACAATGATTATCGTTATGACAGTGCCAGTTTGACGTATACTTTTCAATGGACAATGCGCGATCAGGTGTATGCCGTCGTCGAGCAATCTCGCTATGCGTCAAGAAAGCGCGCATTAATTCCAGCATATAAAATGGTGAGTGAAAGTAAATATCTGGGGTCGAACTCTGATACGATGACCTATCAGGTAGGTGTGAACCATCAGTTTAGCTCTACCTTCAAAGTTGGCCTGGGTTATGGACTCCGCGATAGTGAAACACAGACTCAGTATCAGTATTGTACGCAATCAACTATTTATGGATGCTTTGCTTCAACTGAAATTCAGACCAGTTCAAACACGACCTCACCGGTCTACACGGTTTCAGCGGATAAGGATTTTGATGAACTGACTAAACTGGGAATAAAACTCAGTAGAACCCTCTCTGCCAGCGGTCTGGGTTCAGAAATGCAGGTGGACAGTCTGGATATGAATATTGATCATCGCATGAGTGAAAAGCTCCGTTTAAGGTTGAAGGGGCTTGTTAATCAGCGAGTTGCGGTTAATTCAGATTTTAGTTCCTATGATCGGAAGTATTTACGTGCAGAAGCTAATCTAAGCTGGAAGCTGGATAAGAGCTGGAGTTTGTATGCCGCATACCGATATATCCGACAAACTTATAAGCGTTCAGATGCAATTGCTGTTTCAAATAATATTTCCCTGAACGTTAGCTATGCATGGGACAGAATTTCAGTTTCCCGCTAGTGATAAAATTAAATCTTTTAATAACACAAACAAATACAAATATTTAAGAGAAAAGCAGAAATGATGGAAAATATGGAACATCTGGAAGCCGAAGAAGTAAAAACGCTGGGTGAATACCTGCAGATATTCAAGCGTCGCAAAAAACAGTTTTTGATTCCTGTTGTTATTTTGTCATTGCTGGCTCTGATTATAGCTTTTGCTTTACCCGCTGTTTATCGTTCCACTGCCACTGTTCTGATTGAGCAGCAGGAAATCCCGCAGGATCTGGTCAGGTCGACCATCAGTAGCTATGCCGATCAGCGACTGGAAGTTATGCAACAGAAGGTTATGACTACCAGCAACCTGATGAAAATTATCGAGAAGTTCAATCTTTATCATGATGATCTGCAGAAAAAAACGCGGGAAGAAGTGATTGAAACCATGCGCGAGGATATTGGCATGGAACCACTGAGTGCCGATGTAGTCGATCCGCGAACCGGGCGACCAACTACGGCAACGATTGCTTTTAGTCTTTATTTCGATCATCCCTCACCGGAAACTGCGCAAAAGGTTGCTAATGAGCTGGTATCGTTATATCTGAACGAGAATTTAAAGACCCGTAACGAGAATGCAAAAGAAGCTTCTCTTTTCCTGCTGGAGGAAAGCAAACGTCTGGGAGATAAAATATCAAAGCTGGAGGCGAAGCTGGCGAAGTTCAAGCAGGGTAATATGGAAAAACTACCCGAACTGGTGCAATTCAATATCCAGTTAATGGAAAAAACAGAAAGTGAAAAACTTGATATAGATCGTCAGATACAGGCAGCCAAAGAAAGGAAAATATATCTCGAAGCGCAACTTGCGCAGTTGCAGCCTAATGCAACCCTGTATTCTTCATCGGGGGAACGTATTTTAGGTAAGGAGTCGCGCTTGAAAACGTTACAGGCGGAATTGATCACTATGTCTGCCCGGTATTCTGATGACCATCCCGATGTTCTGAAAGCAAAAAAAGAGATTAAAGCCTTAGAAAATGAACTGGGTATAAGCGCAAGCAAGTCTGAATTGTTGCTGCAATTGAAAAAACTCAAGAATGATTATCTGATGGTGCGAGAAACATACTCGGATGAGCATCCAGATGTTGTAAAGCTAAAGCGGGAAATTGAGAAACTTGAGGCACAAATCAAGCAGACCCCTGATGATGTTGTTGATAATACACCTGTTAGCAAACCAGATAACCCGGCCTATATCCAGCTTCAGGCACAACTAGAAGCGGCCAAAGCCGATCTGAAATCATTTGCCAAGCGCAGGAAGGCAACGCAGAAACGTATCAAGGAATATGAAGATCGTATTACCAGTGCTCCAAAAGTGGAACAGGATTACCGTGCGCTGACGCGGGATTATGAAAATACAATTAAAAAATATCAGGAAGTGAAAGACAAACTTATGGAAGCACGCTTATCAGAAGAACTGGAGAAAGAACGAAAAGGTGAACGCTTTACGTTAATTGAACCTCCGCTTTTGCCGGAGGTTCCTAACAGCCCAAATAGGATAATGATTATTATATTGGGTCTGATTCTGTCCTTTGGTGTTGGTCTGGCGGTCGTTGCCATACTGGAGTCGATGGATGACAGTGTCCGTGGAGTTAAATCAATGGAGTCTCTATTCGGCGCGGCGCCTTTGGCTACTATTCCTTATATACCTTCTGTAGATGAAATAGCAGAAACACAGTCACATACGCCAAAAATAAAATTTATTCTTGGCGGAGTAGGTCTTTTGGCTGTCGCTTTGATACTCGTTAATTATTTTTATAAGCCACTGGATGTTCTATGGTATGTCATATTAAGAAAACTGGGTATGTAAGACAGATTTGATAAATTTAACTGGTAATGAATATGGAACGAATAAAAAAAGCAATTGAGCGTGCAAGAAAAGAACGAGATCGTACGGGTTCCTCTGAGAATACGCGCGATTCATCAGAAGGGCATGCAATTCCCGTTTCTACTGAAAATATCAAGTACACTCAGACAAAGACAATAAAAGTATCACCTGAGGTGCTGAAAAAAAATCGCGTAATCGCGGGTTCAACGGATATTTTAGATCGAGACGCTTTCAAGTTATTACGAACTCAGATATTACAACGGATGCGTAGCCATAATTGGAATGCGCTCGCTGTTACCAGTGCGCAACCCGGTGAAGGGAAGTCACTGGTTGCGGTAAATCTTGCCATAGCCCTGGCAATGGAGGTTAACCAGACCGTCTTATTGGTTGATCTGGATATGAGGCGACCGAGTATTCATAAGTATTTTGATTATATGCCTGATAAGGGACTAAGTGATTTTTTGTTACATGACACCCCCTTGCAGGATGTTTTAATTAACCCCGGAATTGAACGCATGGTAATTCTTCCGGGACGGGAAACAATATTTAATTCATCAGAAATGCTGTCATCACCAAAAATGGTTGCACTGGTTGAGGAATTAAAAACACGTTATCCATCACGTATGATTATCTTTGATTTGCCTCCGTTATTGGCGACTGATGATGCACTGGCTTTTTCTCCCTATGTGGATTCAATCTTGCTGGTTGCAGAAGAAGGGAAAACGACTAAAGAGGATTTGAGACAGGTTAAAGATATACTAAAGGATTGCAATATTATTGGCACAGTTTTAAATAAAACGGAAACTTTGTCACAGGAAGCCTATTGATGATCATATTATGGTGATTACTCATGTATGAATCATTTTTCGGATTCAGAGAGAAGCCGTTTTCTTTGTTGCCTGATCCGGGATTTCTGTACCCAAGTAAAAAACATTATATGGCCCTGACCATGTTGCAATACGGGCTTATGAGTCAGGCAGGAATTACGGTAATAACAGGTGAAGTAGGCTCGGGTAAAACAACACTAATAAGAAAATTATTGAGTGAAATTGATGATGATATTTCAACTGGTTTGATAAGTAATACGCATGAGTCTTTCGGTGATTTATTGCAATGGGTGTCGATGGCATTTGATCTTGATTACAAGGGAAAAGATAAAGTTGCTTTGTATGATTCTTTTGCCAGTTATGTAATTAACGAATACGCCAATTCAAAACGTACCGTTTTGATCATTGATGAGGCTCAAAATTTGTCACCGTCAGTATTAGAAGAATTGAGAATGTTGTCAAATATCAATGCTGATAAAGATCAGGTTCTGCAATTAATTCTGGTTGGTCAACCCGAACTCAGAGAAACATTGCGGCGACAGGATTTGCGCCAGTTTGCTCAGCGAGTTTCTGCAGATTACCATCTTGCACCTTTGCTGTTAGATGAAGCTATTGGCTATATACGGCATCGCCTGAAGGTGGCGGGCGGTAATGAAGACATATTTGAACTGGATGCATGCAAGATTATCTGGAAGTATAGCGGTGGCATTCCTCGATTAATTAATACTATTTGTGATACTGCACTGGTATATGCATATGCCGAACAAATAAAGTCTGTTTCACGAAAATTAGCCGCTGAAGTCATTCTTGAAAAGCAGAAAGGAGGGATTTTTCCAGTATTTGGTAATGACTCAAAAGATCAAAATCTTAGCGCCTAAAATTAGTTCGTATGCACTGGATGGTTGGTAATTACATAATTAAAGAAAGGATTCAATCATAAATTACAGTTTATGAACTGGAAATTATTGTTACAGATTGGTCTGTTATTTATGTCTCTGCTGGGCGCAGCTGGTATTAATGCAGAAATTACAGCAAAAACGCTGGCTGTGATTGTCAACAAATCTGATCCTCTTAGTATCAAGATTGCCGAATACTACAGGCATGTGAGGGGAATTCCAGAAGAAAACATAATAGAAGTTGAACTGGACAAAACTAAAACAGTCATAAGCCCAAAGATATTTAGAAAAATAAAAAAGGTCGTAGATAATTCTACGCCAGAAACTGTACAGGGCTTCGTGTTGACATGGGTGAAGCCTTATCGGGTGGGGTGCATGTCAATTACATCTGCATTTGCATTTGGTTTTGACAAAGCATATTGCTCAAAGGGGTGTGGGAAAACAAAAATGTCTGTTTATTATAATTCAGAAACAAAATCTCCATATAAGTATTATAAAATGCGGCCAACGGTTTCGCTTGCGGCATTAAATTTCGAACAGGCCAAAAAACTGATTGACAGAGGGAAGTTGTCGGATTCTACCTTCCCCCCGGGTACAGGATATCTACTTAGTACTTCAGATAAAGCACGAAATGTAAGAAGCGTCGGCTATCAGTATATTGTCAGGACGTTTCCTCTGCTTCCTCGGTTGCAGATCGTGTATTCTGATTACATCAAAAATAAAAAGGATGTGCTTTTTTATTTTACCGGCCTGAAAAATGTGCCCAAAATAGAAACGAACCGTTTTCTTCCTGGAGCTATAGCGGATCACCTGACCTCAACCGGTGGCATGCTCACTGATAGTCGACAAATGAGCATTCTCAGGTGGCTGCAACTGGGGGCAACGGGAAGTTACGGAACAGTTAAAGAACCATGTAATTTTATGCAGAAATTTCCCAATCCGGCAATTGTCATAAAGAAATATACAAGCGGTGAAACACTGATGGAAGCGTACTGGAAAAGCGTTGCCTGGCCAGGTGAAGGTATTTTTATCGGTGAACCGTTAGCCGCCCCGTTCAAGTCCCTCAATTAAGGAAATACATAAAAAATGACTGAATTCGTATCTGCGCTGGGTGGGGAATTGATCGATCTTATGCTTGATTATGAAAGTGCAGAGGCCATCAAACATGAATCGGGCGATTTCCCTTCTATAACTCTGTCACAACGACAGTTGTGTGATCTGGAGTTGCTAATTAATGGTGCATTCAGCCCCTTAACAGGGTTTATGGGTAAAAAAGATTATGACTCGGTCGTTGAAAGCTTACGTCTTGCAGATGGCACTCTTTGGCCGATACCGGTGATACTTGATGTGCCTGGTGAATTTGCAGACAAACTGAAAGTCGGTCAGAAAGTTGCTTTGCGTGATGGTGAAGGCTTTATGCCGGCAGTTATGACAGTAGAAGACATATGGCAGGCGGATAAGGAAAGGGAAGCAAGTTCTGTTTACGGTACAGAATCTAAAGACCATCCCGGTGTTCAGTATCTGCATAATAAGGTCAATGAGGTATATATAGGCGGGCGGGTTGAGGGTATCCAGCTTTCCGTTCACCATGATTTTGAAAATCTGTGGGATAGTCCGCGTGAATTGAGATCGCTGTTTAATAAAATGGGATGGCGGCGCGTAGTTGCTTTCCAAACCAGTAAACCGGTACATAGACTGCAGCGGGACATTATTTTACAGACGGCAAAAGATATTCAGGGACATGTGTTGTTGCACCCTGCCGTGGGGATGACAAGACCCGGGGATATTCAATATTATGCCAGGGTTCACTGTTATCAGGCTATACAGAAATATTTTCCGCATAATCTTTCCATGCTCTCCTTACTGCCGTTGGCCATGAGAATGGCTGGTCCCAGAGAAGCTCTCTGGCATGTTTTAATACATCAAAATTTTGGTTGCTCACATATGATTATAGGTCCAAAACATGCTTATCCGCCTTATGATTCTAAAAAAGAACTCCAGTTTTATTCAAGGGATGAGGCTCAAAATTTCGTGCTTGAATACAAAGATGAATTACTGGTGAAAATTGTTCCTGTCGAAACAATGCATTACGCGCCCGAGAAGAAAAAGAATGTTTCCCTCTCATATATCGAAGAGAAAGGCCTGGAGTATGTGGAATATTCTGATGCCAAACTTAAACAGGACCTGATAAATAATCGGGAAATTCCTGACTGGTTTTCATTTCCTGAAGTTGTCAGTCATTTATGCAAGGTATATCCGCCACGTAGTCAGCAAGGGTTCACCCTGTTTTTCACCGGTTTATCCGGCGCAGGAAAATCAACGCTGGCAAAAATTGTTTATGCCAAACTTGTTGAGTCCGGTGGGCGTCCGGTTACACTTCTGGATGGTGATATTGTTCGTCTTAACTTATCCAGTGAACTTGGGTTTTCGAAGAAACATCGGGATTTAAATGTGAAACGCATTGGTTTTGTTGCCAGCGAAATCACAAAAAATCGTGGAATTGCCATTTGCGCACCCATAGCGCCATACACAAGTACTCGACGTGCAGTACGTGAAGTAATAGAACAACACGGTGCTTTTATTGAAATTCATGTTTCAACTCCATTAGAAACATGTGAGTCACGCGACAGAAAAGGACTCTATGCAAAAGCGAGACAGGGATTGATTCCTGAATTCACGGGTATCAGTGATCCTTATGAGGTGCCTACTGAAGCAGAGATAAAAATAGATACTTCAGATTATTCAGCGATGGAGGCCGCCCAGGAGATCTATTTGTATTTATTGAGAGAAGGCTTTCTGGATAAAGCTGATGCTCATTGTCATTAAATACGCCGGGCGGGGTTATTTGAATAATTCTGTTCTTTGTATATAAAAGTGATAATCGAATATTGTTTGATTATTTTTGACGGTATTAATCAGGTTCTTCATTATGAATGGCAGTAAAAAAGAGGTAGTCATATGGCGTGAATCTCCCGCTATATGGGGCATGATTGCTGTTTTGTCAGCTCTGACCGGATATATCTATATGCACGGCCTGTCGGAGTTGGTCAGGCTTTGGGATACACGCCTGGAGTACAGTTATGGTTATCTCATTCCGTTCATTACATTGTTTCTCATCTGGCAACGAAAAGATGAGTTGGAAAAAGTTGAATTCACAGGCTCCTGGTGGGGTGTCTTAATTGCCATCACCGGCTTGTTGCTGCTTATCGTTGGTGAACTCACCACTCTGTTCCTTGTTATTCATTATTCGTTTCTTTTTGTGGTGCTCGGTGGTGTGCTCTCTTTCCTGGGCTGGAAGGCATTTAAAATTATTTTTATCCCGCTCTTTTTTCTTGCTTTCATGATTCCTTTGCCTTCGTTTTTTTTGCAGCAAATTTCCCAGGTTCTTCAACTCGTGTCTTCACAACTGGGAGTATGGGTGATACGTTTGTTTGATATCAGCGTCTATCTTGAAGGCAATGTTATCGATCTTGGGGTCTACAAGCTGCAGGTGGTAGAAGCATGCAGTGGTTTGCGCTATCTGTTTCCTTTGATGGCTTTGTCATTCATGATGGCCTATTTCTATCAGGACAAATTCTGGAAACGAGCCATTATATTTCTCTCCAGCATCCCGATTACTATCCTTATGAATAGTTTCAGAATTGGTATGATCGGCGTTATGGTCGAGTATTGGGGCATTAAAATGGCCGAAGGCTTCCTTCATGATTTTGAAGGCTGGGTTGTTTTTATGTCATGCATGCTTGTGTTGCTGGCGGAAATGTGGCTGTTAACTAAATTAGGCAGAGATCATCGTCCTTTTAGACTTGTTTTTGGAATAGATTTTCCTGCCGATACACCTGCAAATGCAACATTTATTCGCAGACGAATTCCACACTCGTTTATCGGCTTTGCCGTAATATTAATTTGCACAAGCCTGTATATTTCAGTTGCACCGGAACGAAAGGACAATATTCCTTCTCGCCAGGATTTTTATTCATTTCCTCTCGAATTTGATGGCTGGGAGGGTTCACGGGAAGGTCTGAAAGCTAATATTCTGGATGCGCTCAAGGTGGATGATTACCTGCTGGTTGATTACCGAAATAAGAATGGTGCAACGGTTAATCTCTATGTTGCCTATTATGCAACACAGAAAAAAGGGCAGTCCGCGCATTCACCAAGAACCTGTATTCCTGGCGGAGGTTGGAAAATAACCGACATCAAGCAGGTTCCGATACCGGGGGTTGTAGTTGATGGGGTACCTTTAATTGTAAATCGAACAATTATTCAGAAGGGAGAGCTTAGACAGCTTGTCTATTACTGGTTCCAGGAGCGAGGCCGCATTCTTACAAATGAATATATGGTTAAATGGTATATCCTTTGGGATGCCCTGACCAAAAATCGGACCGATGGTGCGCTTGTGCGATTAGTAACTATGGTTCCCCCGGGCGAGGATATTAAAAAGGCAGACAGGCGATTAGCTCGTTTTGCAAAAGTCACAATGAAAAAAATGCGCGGCTATCTACCTGATTGATTTACTTGAATTTGTAAATAATGATTATGAGTTATGTGTTTAATCTATATGAGGGTAACTAGTTGAACCTTCTTTTTGTTTTGCTTACATCAATGGTAACCAGTATGGTTTTGATTCCATTGATGATCAGATTGGCACCGTACATAGGTATGCTGGATCAGCCTGATGAGAGGAAAGTGCATTTGAAACCCATTCCTCGTGTCGGCGGAATCGGCATTGTGCTTGGCTCTTTATTAGCGGTAATAGTCTGGCTGCCACTAGATACTCTTTTATGGAGCTATTTGGTAGGTGCGCTGGTTCTTTTTGTATTTGGAGCGCTTGATGACAGCTTTGAACTTGGACATTATGTAAAATTTATCGGTCAGTTTATTGCTGTTGGAGTCATCGTTTTTATTGGTGACGTCTGGGTTCAGAATATTCCTTTTATTGATTCGCCGTTGCCTGAATATATAGGCAAGGGGTTTACTTTTATTGCGATCGTTGGGGTCATTAATGCGATTAACCATTCTGACGGACTGGACGGCCTGGCAGGAGGCGAAAGCCTGTTAAGCCTGGCTTGTCTTGCGTATCTTGGATTTCTGGTTGATGACATTAAAAGTGCTGAATTCTTAATCATAGTGTTTTCTGTTATTGGCGGCATATTGGGTTTTATGCGTTTTAATAATCATCCCGCACAGATATTTATGGGGGATGCGGGTAGTCAGTTTCTAGGGTATTCCCTGGCATTTTTGGCTATTGTTTTGACCCAGAAAATACATACTTCGGTCAGTATGGCGTTGCCTGTGCTTATTATTGGACTTCCTATCGTTGATATTCTCGCTGTTTTTGCACAACGGATCTATCATGGTATGAACTGGTTTCGGGCGTCAAAAAATCATATTCATCATCGATTGCTTGAACTGGGTTTTGATCATTATCAGTCTGTCATTATTATATATTCAATTCAGATTTCACTTGTTATTTGCGCAGTTAAGTTCAGGTATGCATCAGACAGCCTGGTTACAGGCTTGTATTTGAGTATATGTGGTTTGCTGTTTTTAGCTCTATATGTCGCGGAAAAAAACAACTGGAGTTTTAGTCCTGACGGTAAGGAATCAAAGCTTGCCCGTTTTATTAGTTCATTAAGAGAAAGGAAGATATTCACAGACGGACCGTTGTTACTGCTTAAATTGGCAATTCCTGGTTATTTTATAATTGGAAGTTTTTTTGTTACACATGTTTCAGTCGATTTTGGGGTTGAGTTAGCGGTAATAAGTCTGATACTTGTTCTGTCCTGGTTAACGAGGAAGTTTGATTTTAGTGCTTATTTGTTACGCATCGGTATATATGCGATAGCGGTTGTGATGGTGTATATGATTGATCAGCAGGTCATACCTCAAGATGGATTGCTTTATCATCTTGATGTCTTGTTTTTTGCTGTTCTCGCTCTTACTGTGGCCGTTGTTGTGCGTTATGCGAGACAGGTATCTTTTTCAGTGACGCCGTTTGATTATTTAATGGTGGTGCTGGTTATTGTTGCGGGCCTTGTGCAGCAGAATTATGGCTCTGATGCGGCGTTAGGGCATATCGTTATAAAGTCGGTTATTCTGTTTTACGGGTGTGAAATTGCGGTAAATAATAGACGCTCAGATGCCGGAAATATCCTTGGTATCGCTTCCTTTGTGGCGGCATTTATTTTGCTTTTTAAAATTGAGTTTGGTTTATTATGACAATATTGCAGGTCAAAATCTGAGGAAGTCATGGAAAATAAATTTTTAAAACTTGTTTTCACCATATCATTGGTAATAATGATTGTCAGTTGTGGTGGAGAGGATGCGCGTAAGGCGAAATATTATGAGAAAGGTAAAGCCTATTATGAACAAGGGGATTATGACAAGGCTAAAGTCGAGTTAAAAAATGTTTTGCAAATTGATCCAAAATTTGCTGATGCGCATTATCTTTTTGGTGAAGTAGAAGAAAAAAATAAAAATCTTCGTGCGGCCTATGTTCATTATTATAAAGCTGCAGAGATCGATGATTCCAATCTGGATGCGCATAATAAACTTGCGCGTTTATACCTTTTGTCCGGTGATTTAGAAAAAGCACAGGAGCAGCTTGATGCGATTGTCGCTAAGGATCCGGAAAACACATATGTGAAAATGCTGGAGTTATTGATCTCTGCTCGAAAAGGCGAGACTGATAAGGCCATTTCCATTGCAAAAGGGATTGTTGATAAAAACAAAAATAAAACAGACGCCATATTTCTTTTATCAAACCTGTATTTGAAAAAAAAGGAGTTTAAAACAGCGGTAAAAACTCTGGCTGAGGGGATTAAGAATAATCCGGAGGTCGTTTCCCTGCGTTTGCAGTTGGGCAGCATTTATGCCATGCAGAAAAATTACCCTGATGCAGAACAGACGTTAAAAGAAATTATTGTCTTAAAACCAAAAGAGCTGGGTTATAGACAACACTTGGCTAATTTTTATATTAGCATCAAAGATTATACCAAGGCGGAGGCGGTTTTACGTGATGCCGTCAAACTCGATCCTGATGATGCCTCCCGTAAATTAGTTCTGGTAGAATTTCTTGCAAAGTATAAAAGCGTTAAAGATGCAGAAAATGAACTTTTAGCCGCTATTCGCGATTACCCAGACGCGTTGAATTTGCGGTTTGCGCTGGCAAAATTATATGAAAAAATAAAGCCAGAACAAGTTAAACTTACTTATGAAAAAATCGTCAATCTGAATGGAACGGGGCCGGAAGGATTAAAAGCAAGAGTTGCTCTGGCTCAAATATCTTTACAACAGAAAGAACTAAAAAAAGCGAGCAATTACATATCAGAAGTGTTGGATGAAAACCCGCGTGATATCCAGGCGCTATTGATAAAAGGGAAAATTGCTCTTGCCAGTAATGACCCAGTATCGGCTATTGCCGCTTTTCGATCCATTATTAAAGATCGGCCGGAGATGGTCGAAGCGAGTCAGTTACTTGCTGTCGCTCACGTAGTTAATAAGGAACCGGAGCTGGCAAAAGAAGCATTGATTCGCAGTATTGAATCTGCAGAAACGAATCCAAAGTCATATTTGAATTATGCCCGTTATCTTATTGCT
>VAPL010059682.1_pt1 | contig 43438 bp, 63 predicted proteins | sample 3395061 | NCBI WGS metagenome assembly VAPL01 (sample SAMN08290444, study PRJNA428436) | hydrothermal vent metagenome | isolation source: Deep-sea hydrothermal vent chimney 2 | place: Pacific Ocean: Juan De Fuca Ridge | depth 2182 m m | reverse complement strand
TTGACTGGGTTATAGGCAACCCACCGTATAGCATATTTGAGGACTTTCTAAAAAAAGGCTTTGAGATAGCAGACAATGTGAGTTATTTAGTGCCGACAAATAAAATATTTCAAAGGCAGATAATTATGGAAATGATTAATAAGTATGGAGGAATAAAAAGCATTATTATATACGGGAGTGGGCAGTTAATAGATTTTCCTTTTGGTTTTAGTGTTGGCAACTTTCATTTTGAGAGAGGGTTTAAGGGCGAAACCAAGGTGATTATGGGGATGAAATCTATTTTTAACACTAAAGAAAGCACTTGAATATAACGGACGGCAAATAAATGAGCTTTAGCGACCGAATGAGGAACGAATTTGGCATTTATGTGCTGTTATAAATATATTTTATGAAAACGGAAATAATATCAATTGAAGATTACAAGAAATTAAAATCAAAAAAGAAAAATAAATTTGGCGCAATCAAAGTTCAATACAAAGGACTAAACTTTGATTCAAAAATTGAAAGAGATTATTATATTTTGTTGGAATTCAGATTGAAAAAAAACAAAATTAAAAAAATAGAATTACATAAAAGAATTGATTTGATGGTTAATGGCCAATTGATTTGCTTTATTAAGCCCGACTTCACAATTGTAAATAATGATGATTCAATTTCATATCATGACACAAAAGGCGTAGTTACTCCGTTATTCAAATTAAAGGCAAAATTATTCAAATCAATAATTGGAAAAGGCATTAAAATAATAACAAGAAAGAATTTTTAATAACAAATAAATTTATTATACTTGTAATAAATTAGTAAACAATAAAATAATATGGAACACAATCTAGCAGAACAGTTTAAGAGGCTGTCAAAATCCGAATTGAAAGACAATTTGGAATCATTATGTGTATCAGCTCAAGAAAGCGTAATTCTTAGAGAATTATCACCTGAAGAGAAAATAAAACTTCAACAGGAATGGGTTTCAGGTGCAATTGACATTGCTATCAAAAAAGATAATTTTGATACAATAAAGCAAGAATATAAAACCGAACTTCAACCTTTGGAATTAAGGAACAAAGAGATTCTTGGAAGTTTGCGTTCAAATTCTATTGAAGAGGAAGGAATGGTTTATGAAATTCCAAATCAAGAAAGTGGTAATATGGAAAAATTTGATTCTTCCGGGAACTTATTACAAATGAGACCATTGATGCCAGAAGAAAGGCAAAGAAGTTTGATACATGATTCAGTAATGAAAACCGAAAAAGTAGGGTAATATGTCTGAGAAAAAAATTAATACGAAAGAGGGAACCGAAAAATTGGTAATATTAGAAGGTTCAGCAGTTGTTCAACAAAATCCAAATGAAATAGATATTTCAAATGGTGCCATTGATGCACCAGCGGATTTCCTTGAAAAAAAGGAAGAAAGTTATGAATCAAAAAATGCACACATTGAAGTTGATTTTGAAAAAGATCAAATTGAAAGATTTGAATCTTTTGATTGCTCAGTTGTAAAAGTTTATTAATTGTTAATTTACTGCAACTGTGGAAAACCGATTGAGGGGCGCACTAATAAGTGTGCCTCTTGTAATCGGGAAGATAGAAAAAGTGAGGCTAGTAATAAAAAGCCAAAAGTTTTTTATAAAATCAGAGCAAAAACAAAAGAACGAGCTAAACAAGATAAAATTTATGCTGTTCGTGGCCCTAAATATTTAGAAAAAAATCCTTTTTGTGAATGTGGTTGTGGAAAACCATCTCAACAAATTCATCATAAAAAAGGAAGAACCGGGGATTTGTTTTTAAATGAAAAATATTGGATGGCTGTACATTCTGAATGTCATTCAAATATTGAAAACAATCCAGAATTTGCTATTAAAATGGGTTATAGTTTAAAAAGAAATTATGAAAAAGAAATTAGTATCAGCACTTAAATGGTGTTTAATAAAATTGGAACCTCAAAAAAAAGAGTTTAGTAGAATAATTAACATCAATTCGGAATTTCAAACAAAAAAGAAGGGTATTGGAATTAATGAAGCTAAAGGTTTGGTTATTGGGCAATGTTTAAGTCAAGCAAAAAGACACGTTTCTATTGGTGTTGTTTCCGGGCATGGTGGGTATGAAAAAATTGTCGGAAGTTTTAAAATTCAAACAAAATTAAGGTGAAACATGAAACATAGATTTAATTATAAATGGACTTTGAAAGATGCAAAGTTCACAAAAGATAAAGGGAAAGTATTTAGTTGTTTTGCTTGTGGTGGTGGGAGTTCTATGGGTTACAAATTAGCTGGATTTGATGTAATTGGTTGCAATGAAATTGACCCTAAAATGATGAAAGCATACAAAGCAAATCATAATCCCAAATTTGCATTTTTAGAACCAATTCAAACATTCAAACTAAGAGATGATTTGCCTGATGAATTATTCAATCTTGATATTTTAGATGGTTCTCCTCCTTGCAGCAGTTTTTCAATGGCCGGTAATAGAGAAAAAGATTGGGGAAAAGAAAAGAAATTTAGAGAGGGCCAAGTAGAACAGATCCTGGATGATTTGTTTTTTGATTTTATTGACTTAGCAAAAAAACTTCAACCAAAAGTGGTGGTTGCTGAAAATGTAGCTGGTTTAATGATGGGAGAAGCAAAAAGTTATGTCCGTAGAATTTACAAAGAATTTAAAGAGTCTGGTTATCAATTAAGGATTGAACCTTATTTATTGAATGCTTCTGATATGGGTGTTCCACAAAAAAGAAGGAGGGTGTTTTTCATAGCATTAAGAAATGACATTGCAGATAAGTTTATGGAACAAATTGATATGTTTCAAACAGCACCAAAACTGGAATTAAATTTCAATGAGCCCAAAATAAAATTTGGTGAAATTAGGCAAAACGTAGAAAATTATAAATCGTTAGAGCCGTCAATAATTAAAAGATGGAATGCAAGGTTAAAAGGTGATTGTGATTTGTCTGATCCAGATTCAAGATTGAGGCCAGGAAAAGGTTCTTTTTTCAATTATAATCTATTGTATAATGATAAAGTTTGTAATACAATAACTGGCGGTGAAAAAAATATACTATTCGATGAACCAAGATATTTATGTGAAAAAGAGGTTATTCTTGTTTCTTCTTTTCCTTTAGATTTTGATTTTGATTTTTTAAACATAAATTCAAAATACCTAATGGGAATGAGTGTTCCACCAATAGTCATGGCACAAATAGCTTCAAACATTTATGAACAATGGGGTGAAATATTCAAATAAAACCGAAACAATGAAAAAGGAAAAGATAAAGACAATTGAATTAATAATGAAAGGAATTATTACATTGTTGGTCGCAATAGTTGTGGCCACTATAATAGTATTTATGTTAGGGCCTTTATTTTTATAAAATGGATATACAAGACGAGATAAAAAAAATATATTGGTCAATAAGCGAGGTTGCCACGTTGTTTAAAGTTTATCCAAGCAAAATAAGATTTTATGAAGATGAATTTAATATTAAAGTTCGCAAAAACAAAAGAGGGAATAGGCAATTTACGAAAGTAAATATTGAATTAATTGGGTACATCATTTCATTATCAAAAAATATGAAATTGTGTGGTGTTAAATTGATAATTGAAGGTAAAGCAAAATTCACACATTTATGAAAGTTTTCAAATTTATTGAGTGGGATATAGTTTCATTTGAAATCCCAATAAAGGGAATCAATTATGAAGACTTGAGATTCAAGTTGAATGAAAAAGGACTTTTCACATTGAAGCCACCATTTGTTTGGGATGGTGCAACACCAAAATTTAACTTTTTGGATATAACCTGGGGAACACCTGACGGCTGTCTAAATATTTTCACAGGGAAGCCGAAAACTTATTATGCTACAATGGTTCACGATTTATTATATCAATCATTGGCACCAATAACCAGGAAACAAGCAGATGAATGTTTTGTTTTTTTAGCAAAAAGAGATGATTTTAAATTGTGGAAAATCTACAATATGGCCAATAGAATATTTGGTCGATTTTATCAAAGATGGAGGAAATGAAAAAAATTAAAAATTGGGTCATTCAAAAAGTTAAAAGTGAGGGATTTGTAAAAGGTTCATCATTTATCACTAAAATATTGCTGTTTGTACCGGTGATGATAATTGTGATTTTGACCAGTTGGTTTATTGCTTACACATTGATGTTTTTTAAGCCACTTGGTAATGAATTGGGCGTAAATGAGACCATAAGTAAATGAAAAACCATAAGGAATTATTGAATGACTCAGAGCAAATTGAAAAAGAAGCTGAATTTTTTGCAAAAAGTAAAAATGAAGAAAAAAACGGGTTTCATTATTTCATTAGAAATTTAAAAAAATGACAAGAAATGATGAAATGTTGGAAGCGGCTAGGAAATACCACAAAGAAAATCCAAAGGTTTGGGTGTTATTTGTCAAATTCACATTTGAATTGATAAAAAGAGGATTCAAACATTATTCAGCCTCAGGTATATTTATGCAAATTAGATGTCATACAGACACACCAGATGTTAATGGTAGATCAGCATTCAAAGTGAATAAAAACCACGATGCTTTTTATTCTCGTGGATTTATGAAACAATACCCGGAACATAAAGGATTTTTTAGGACCAGGGAGCAGATCAGTAAAGATGAACCTCCTACAAATATGCCGGAATTAAAACCAAGGCATTTTCCTTGTACTTGTCAACCATCAAATAACCCAAGTTTATAATGAGTAAATTAAACGATTATCAGAAGAAATTATTGATTGAGTGGAATTCAAAACCAGAAGATTATTATAATGAAACATTTGTTGATTTTGTCATTAAAAAAGCATTTGAAATCAATCAAAAAAACAAGGAACTTGAACGTTGTTTCAAACCAAATGAAGAGGGTTCAATTTTATCAGCCGTCAAGAAAATGGCACTACAAATAGGAATTTTAGCGGAAGTACTTAAAGAAACAAAATGATTCAAATTACAATTGAGTGTGCAGCAACAACACAAACTTACATTCCTGAAGAGTTACACGAAAAATTAAATGTTGTAGAGGAATATGAGTGGAGGAAAGGATTCATTTTTATTGATGACATCAGTATGATTTATGAAGCACGTGACCCGGAATATACACTAATTGAAAAAAAGGGGGGTTCAGGATTTTTTAGAGTAAAAGGAGACCTTGAAACAATTGCATTAAAAATAAAAGCAGCAAAAAAATTAAGAAATGCCATTAAGTGAACAAGACCGGGTAATTACAGAAGCCGGGGTGAAATTATTTTGTAGTGTTCAATTGATTTATGAAAATGCAAAATTGGTTCAACATCCAAAAATGAATACTCACATAAAAACAAAGCTAAACAAACTAAGGTTTGAATGTGGTGAGCTTAACAAAGATTTTTGGGCTAATTTGAATGAAAAAGAAGAAGCTGCATTTCAAGATAAAATAAGAAGGATTGAAAAAATATTAGAAGAATGACCAAATCACAGAAAGAACTTTACAAATCAGTATTAATTAAATGGGGATTTTTAAGTCAAATTGATATGATGATTCAAGATTTATGGAATATGGTATAAGATTAGACATTTTGGAGAATAGATACAAAGTTGTTAAAAAGTTATTTGAATGGCACTTTGACATATTTGGTTTAATACCAGCAGGATTAGCAATTGACATAAACACTTTAAAACGAAAGAAAACCAATGGTGTGTTATCATTATGATTGCAATCTTCCTGTTTATGGTGATTGTTCAAAACAGCCTTCACCTTGTCGGTCAATAAATTGTCAATGGAAAAGTTAAGCAATAATTCACTATCTTTGATAAGCGCAACAAAAGAGGATTATGGGTAAATTGAAAAATGACGGACACGAAAGATTCTGTCAGGAGTATGTAAAAAGTCTTAACATTACTCAATCATACATAAAAGCAGGCTACGAAGAAAATACGGCAAGAGCAGCGGGTTCGAGATTGTTAACCAATGTTAACATTCAAGAGAGAGTTGCAGAATTGCAAAAACATATTGCATTAAGGAACGAGGTTCAAGCCTCAGATATTGCAAGGGAATTTATGCGCCTGGGCTATTCAAACATTCAAGACTTTATAAAAAAAGACGGTTCTCTAAAAAACATTGCTGAGCTCCCAAGGCACATTGCAGCTTGTATTCAAACGGTCAAAACTAAAGATATTGGTGGAGGAAAATTTGAGACTGAAATCAAATTGTATTCAAAAGAAAAATCCTTGGAATCTTTAGGAAAACACATTGGTTGGTTTGAGGAACATCAAAAACAAAAGCAAGCCAAAGAAGATTTAACCAAATACACTACTAAGGAATTAATTGAAAGGGTAAAAGCTCAAAAATCATTAGTCTCAAAATAAATGCACGATTTTGTAGCAGGTCAAATATCTCTTTACAAACAAGGTATTTATGACACATTAGATATTTTCCCGAAACAGGAACAAGCACTAGGTTACCTTACTGATGACCACACAACAGATGTGACCTATGGAGGTGCAGCTCGTGGAGGCAAATCCGTATTAGGTTGTAAATGGATTATTAATGAATGTTTAAGCAAGCCTAGTTCAAGGTGGTTGGTTGCACGTGAGGAAATGACCAAGCTGAGAGATACCACAATGGACACTTTCTTTAAAGAGTTGTCCGGTATGGGAATGGACCCGAAAGAAGATTTCAGATTTAATGGGTCAAGCTTCACACTTGATTTTTATAATGGGTCCAAAGTATTCTTTCGTGAAATCAAATATGTGCCACGTGACCCAGAGTTTGATAGGCTTGGTTCTTATGACCTCACAGGAGCCTTCCTTGATGAAGCGCAACAAATACACATCAAAGCGGTAAATGTCCTTAGAGGTCGTTTCTCAGAGTTGACTGGAGAAGACCCTGACACAGGTGAGAAGTGGGAAACAATACCAAAAATGTTCTTTTCGTGTAACCCATCAAAAACCTGGGTTTACAAAGACTTCTTTAAACCTAACCGAGACGGAACTTTAATTGAATGGAGGAAGTTTGTTCAAGCCCTACCAACTGATAATCCTCACAATTCAAAAGCATATTTAACTAATATGCTCAAATCAGATGCCCGGACAGTTCAAAGGCTTTATTATGGTAATTGGGATTATGACGATGACCCGGCTTGTTTGATTGATTGGGATTCTATACAAGATTTCTTCACCAATAAACACGTAACTGGTAAGATTCGATATTTAACAGCTGATATTGCACTCCAAGGATCAGACAGATTCATCATTGCAATATGGGAAGGCTGGAGGGTTATTCATTTAGAGAGCCATAAAAAGACTAATGGTAAAGAGGTGATTGAAATCATTTCAAGATTGGCCCGAATTTATGCGGTGGCAATGTCAAATATTGCGTATGATAATGATGGACTCGGTTCATTCATTAAAGGGTGGATGCTGACGGCTTATTCATTTAAAAATGGTAGTAAGCCATTGTACCAAAGGAAATCAAAAGCAGATCAGTATGAACACCTTAAAGCTCAATGTTATTATTATTTCGCTGAGCGGGTTCAATTGAAAGAAGCATTCTTTGATGCAGAAATATCATTGGAGGACCGGGAGGAATTGGAACAAGAAATGTCCTGGATTAAAAATGGAAACATTGATTCTGAACGTAAATTGACCATAATCAAAAAGAAAGATGTTAAAGAAGGGCTCGGAAGGTCGCCAGATTATACTGATTGTTTAATCCAGAGAAGCGTGTTTGATCTTAAAAAGCCAAGACGTGGGGTTCATACGAGAAATTAGTTAAATTAATCTCATTGATAATCAACCACTTACGACAAATTAGGAAAATAAACCTCCCCATATTTGATATTAATAAAAAAGTTTATTACTTTTACATCATACTAATATAGAAACAAAAAAAGATGAAAAATTTAGAAATAACAAAAACTTGGAACAATTTAGATAGAGATGATAAATTAGAAATTATAGAGCAAGGAATTGATTTTATGAACACTAATGAAGGATCTTTATTTTTAAGATTATACAGAAAAGACAATTCGATAGGGGCTAGCATACAAACACAACCAGACAACCATCTTTCTGTTGAAGCGGTGTCTAAAACCACACTAATAACTTTATTTAGCGAAAATTACGACTTTAATGAGGAAGATGCAAAAGTTATTTTAAACTGGATGGAAAATCAAAAATAATTATGAAAACTGGGACAAAAATTTTAACTAGAAATGAAAAAAGCCAAACAAATCCTGGAAGACCTTATCAAAGGAATAAAAGTTAGCAGATGGATAGTGTCTGCTAACATTACAGAATTGAGGGAATTAATCGAAGAAAATAAATACAAGCACTTAGAAGAGGAAATTGAATGGCTCTTCGATTGCTGTCACTATTAAATAAAAGGATATGAAACACACTAAAGGAGAATGTAAACCAATGAGCAACAAAAGGAAAACAATTGAGATCGGTTTGATGGTTATATCAATCATAATAATATTTGGGTTTTTAATCTTTCAATAATGACTGACCACAAAAAAACTATTTGATTATTGGTTTGAAGAGGTGGTAAATAAACTCAAACAACTATTTGTTTTTAATAAATAATTTTATTAATATTGTTAAACATTAACAAATAAATAATATGTATCAAACAGGAAATTTTAAAATCAATCCTTCATCAAGTCACAAATATGGTTGGGTGTTTACTGAGATCAATGGGAATGGTTGGTTTATGATTTATTCAAGTGAAAAGCAAATAGAAAAAAATTATGGTTCTTCAAGATAGTTTCACATTTCACGAACGAGCAATTGAATTATTAATTGCAATCAAATATTTTGATGATCTTGAAAAAGGTCAATTGAAAAGTTTGGCCAATTTTCGTAGGGAAGAAAACCACGAAATGATTAAATGGTACAAACACAAAGCTGATGTATCAAGGGCATCCAAAAACAGGATGAAAAAATTGTATAATGAACACATGATAAAAATAGTATGAAAAAAGAATTAACGGTTGTAGGGCCAGATCCTAAAGAATTTAATCTTGAAGTGAGAAAAGCAGATGTCATTTCAAAAAGTTTTAAACCATCCATTGTTGAACGGGATGTTTTAACAGGGATGTATGAACAATTGATTGTAAAAGAAATCACCCCGGAATTATGCAAAGAATCTGGTGACCTCAGGAAAAAGCTCAAAAAGGTACGTAGTAATATTACTGCAATACATAGGACAGAAAAATCATTTTATCTCGCTGGTGGTCAGTTTGTGGATGCTTGGAAAAGGAAAAGCATTGAGCCCATAATTCAAATGGAAGAACGGCTGACTGAGCTTGAACAGCATTATGAACTTGAGAAAGAAAAGGAACTTCAAGAATTAGAAATTTCAAGACTTGATTTATTGAAACCTTATTTGACTGAAATTCAAAAGGAATACCCACCAACTGGATTGTCTGCAATGACAGATGATGTTTGGGAAAACTATTTTGCCGGCACAAAATTGGGTCACGAAAACCGAGAGGCTGCAGCAAAACAACAAAAACAAGAAGCGTTGGCTGAACAAAAGCGACTTGAAGAGGAGGAAATTGAACGTCAAAGAATTAATGAAATTGGTTGGTCGAGAAATTCAGAGTTTAATGATTTGGGTTTAAAACTTCCATTTTTGGGAATAAGCATACCTGAGCTTGGTAAAATGAATAATGAAAATTATTCAAAAGCATTTGAAAATGCAAAGGTTGAAAAGAAAAAAGAGGATGATCGGATTGAAAAAATTGAAGCTGATAATAAAAAGGTTGAAAAAGAACGTGTTGAACGTGAGAAAAAACAATCAATCATTGACAAAAAAGCAAAGGAAAGTCAAGAAAGAATCGATGCTGAAAACAAACAATTAAGAGAGGAGCTTGAAGAAAAAGAACGTGCCGATAAAAAGCGGATTGAAAAAGAGGAAACCGAGAAAGCTCAGATTCTTGCAGATGCAGAGGCTAAAACTCAACAAGAATTAAACCAGGGAGACAAAGCCCGGATGAACCAATTAACAACTGACCTTTCAGTTATTAAAACAAGGTTCTCAGGTAAATTCAAATCAAAGGTTAATAAAAAGAAATTTCAGGATGTTGAAATTTTGATTGACAAAATAATAAAACACATCAAATAAATATGAAAAAGAAAAAAGGGGCAAACCAGTTGTGGATTGATTTCAAAAGGAGATTAACGATATTAGTTGATGTTATAATCTTCTAATACTCATTTGATTGGTAACTAAAAATAAATTACATTTGTGAAACATTGCGAAGTGGAGCAGATGGTTGGCTCGTTGGTCTCATAAATCAAAGGTCGTAGGTTCGAGTCCTACCTTCGCTACAAAACCTATAAAAGAGGGAAGAATTTATTTAACCCTTGCCATGCAGAAAGAAAAGCTTAGTCATTAATTTGGCTGAGCTTTTTGTTTTTCAAATTTCTTTGTTACCTTGCATCAGAAGAGAATAACCGATTCAGCGCAATATCAACAAGAGGGTAAAATCATTTTAGTAATTAAAATTATAAAATTATGAGTTTAAAAATCGTTTGCCCTTTACCTGCTGAAATTGGTGGATTATCCCCTCAAGATTGTCAAGAACATTTTGGTCAAATTGTGCGAACTGTGTTTCAAAGAATTGGAACGCCATTTGCAGATGCAACGGCAATAGGTACCCTTGCAAACTGGACAGCATTAAAAGCCGCTGTTGATTCAACAAAGGTTTCTGTTGCTATGATTCACGAAAATATGTTAATCCCTGCTGGTGAAGCTATCACAGAAGGCGGCGATGATAACACAACCACTTTTGGCCAATCAATAATTGTTGGTGCTGGTCAAGTTGTTGTTACTGGAACATACAGAGGTTTGCCTGCTGTTAACCAGAAAGAATTGAAAGCTTTTCAATCAGAGGCTTCTGTGTTTGGAAACCTTGGTGTTTATCTTATCAATGAGTTTGGTCAGTTCATAGCTGATAACAAAACTGGTACTGAGCTGCACCCGTTCCCTATTACATCTTATTTTATTAGTGATATTGATTCGCAAGGATATAATACTCACAATAAAAATAATTTCCAATGGAATTTCAGAGCTGGATGGAGTGAGAATTTTAAAATTGTACCAGCAATTGATTTTGACCCTTTAACCGATATTTAATTATGTCCATAGTAAAAATTATACACCCAAAACTGAAAAAAGGTGAAACAAAAAGTGTCACCTTAGAACATGCGGATAGGATTTTTAAGATGCAAAGAGACCAAGGAACCAGAAAAGAATCTTGCTGGGAACTTGTTAAAGAGAGTGCAAAAGGAGGAACCAAGTAAAATAAGTTTAATATAGTGATCTATTCAAATGATTTTAGAGGATTCTCAAGCAATACAAATACTCAAGGAGCAAAGGCATCAAGATTTATTTGATGCCCAACTCCATGAGGAACGTTTAACATTGCATTCACAGGCTGTTGATTGTGGTATCGGAAACAATTCAAGAGAATATTCAGCATATCCAGATTTTTTAGAGAGGTACCCAAGAAATATTCTTCCTAAAGATAAGGCTGAAACATTTGTGAATTTAATGACTTGGCCATTACCAACTGTGCCAACAGTTTCAAAAGCATTTAAGGAATTAGCAAAAGTACATGATGGACAAAACAAGGTCCTTGAGTTCTTTTTTAAGGATGAAGAATTAGAACAAGATTTCAATGAATACCGTGAGTTAATCCAGGAAAGGTCTTTCTGGAATAATGATGGTTGGAACGTTGTTAAACATAGGATTAATTCTGTTTTAGCAATTGACCTTGAAGCTGTTCAAGATGGTAGGCCATCACCAAAACAATTCCTAATTCGTATTGAAAATGTTCATTCTATTCTAAATACACCAGATGGTAGATGTGAGTATTTGATTTGGAAGGCATTACCAACATTAGAAGATAAACAAAATGGCATTACATCTATTGCATTCATTTATGATGATAATAGTTACAGGAAAGCTGTTTTATTTCAAAATAAGAAATTCTTTGAAATCGTTGACAATGTTCCTCATGATCTCGGCTATACACCAGCGAAACAGTTTTGGAATGAAAAATTAGACACTTCATTGATTAAAAAGAAAGCCCCTCATTCAGATGAATTAGGAAATCTTGATTGGCTTTTATTTCAAACAGGGACCGAAAGACATTTGAGTCTTTATGCCGGGTTCCCAATTATTACAGCTTATTCTGAGGAGTGCAACTATAAATCAGAAGATGGGTTTGCTTGTGATGGAGGTTGGATTAATAGTGTAATCTCACCATTGCACGAAGGGGGAGAGGAAAGAATAAACTCATCACCTTGTCCAATTTGTGAAACAAGAAAGTTGATTGGTGCGGGGTCCATTAAAGAGGTTCCAGCTCCTCAGGAAAAAGAAGATCATACATTGATGCCCGCCGTTAATGTTACGGAAGGTGATGTTAATTCATTGAAATGGTTTGAAGAATCAACTGACAGCCTAAGGAAACGATTTATTGAAGCTGTTGTTGGAATAGGTGGTGAGCCAACAAATAACCAGGCGCAAAATGAAAAACAAATAACAGGTAGTTTTGAATCTAAGCAGCAAATACTTTTAGACATTGCTCAGAACTATGAAATAATTACAAAATTTACACTTGATACAATTGGTCTCTTGAGATATGGTAAAGATCAATATCAAGGAAGTGCTGTTTCTTATGGCACCAAATTTTTTCTTCAAACGGAAGAACAACTTTTGTTGAATTATGACCAAGCAAAAAAAGATGGTTTACCAAATTACATGCTTGAACAAAATCGTGAATCTATATTGCAGAAGAAATTCAAAAACGACCCTACAATGATGGCCCGAGTTTCATTGCTTGATTTACTTGAACCATATCCGGATTATTCAATTGACCAATTGACCGGATGGGATTTTATTGTTAGAGAAAAAAAAGCATTGAAAGCGTATTTCAATGATTACATAAAGAGATTTGAAATTGAAAATGGTGATATTGTCAAATGGATGTCAGAAATTCCATTAGAAATAAAGGTTGCCAAAATCAATGACATTTTAATGGGTTATCTTAAAGAAGAAATCCCAGATGAACCTGAACCTGAACCAGCGCCAGGGTTCATTAAATAAATAATAACACGAAAGAGGAAATCAAATTTAATTTAATATGGCTACAAAAGCAGAACGAAAAGCCGGGTTCCCAAATAACCAGGGAGCGGCAGAACTACCAGCTAGCTACGGAATGAATCAGAGTCAACTTGAAGCAGTCAGAAGGGCTCAAATTCAAGGAAACCAAGAAATGGTTCCAGCTATTGGTAAAGACAAAAACTATCAAGTCCCGGCTTGTGAGTTTTTATTTATTTGGCATGTCTCTATTGAGAGCCCATTGTTTGACCAAAATTCAGGTAAAAGGATTGACCGGGGCAAAGTGATAAAGGTGTTTAATGAAGCAGCATTTAAACTTGTAGAAGATTCTGGTGGATTTAGAGGTCAGAAAGTTGAGATACTTCACGACCCAACAATGGCCCAGGAATGGAACAGAAAAGAATTGTTAAAAGAAAACGAAGAGGTAAAAAAATAATAAATTATGAAATTTTATAAATACCCAAAAGTCCAGCTAAGCGCAGCGTTTATGGTTGGACTATTAATGATAGCATTTTTAATTGATTATGCATTAGGTACGATTACAAATGGAGCATCACTTGCATTGATGCCATTATTGGCATTTCATAGATCACCAGATGCTTGGAATCCTGAAACCGTATTCAAAACACCTGAAGAGGCTGTTGAAGCTATTTCAAAACAAGGGTTCACATCCAGGACGGCAGAACAAGAGACGGAATATTTAAAAAACTCTTCTTCAAAAGCCGTAGCGGATGCAATCAAAGCAAATGACCGGACTTTTTATGATGGTCTCGATGCAAAAATTAAAGAAGCAACTGGGGTTGGACGTGAACCAACAATGAAAACTGGTGATTATATTTTGGCTCAATTAAATGGGTCCATAAAAGGAAAAAAAGAACTTCAAGGGCTTTATGATGAATTGAAAGAAAAGGGAATGTCAGATTCGCAAGCCGTCATTGAAAGCAAAAAACAATTTGATGCTTTTAAAATAGCGGCAAAGCAAAGAGAAGAAACATTGACTGGTGAAATAGATGGTTACAAAAGGGGAGCATTCACAAACAAATTGAATTCTCAAATTAATGAAGCAATGTCAAAAATATCACCAACATTGCTTCAAGGAAAATCTGATACTGAAAAGATTTTATTTCAAAACACAATTGAAAATATCATCAACAATTTCAAACTTTCTTTTAAAGCCGTTGACCATAATGGTGGAATAATTTTTCACAATTCAAAAGATGACACTCCGGTTATTAGCACAACTGATGGAAATCACCTTTCAACATTTACAATCCTTTCTTCAATGTTTGAAAAATTGGTTGACAAAGAAAGAACCCAATCCGGGACTGGCGGAGCCGGAGCGAACCAAAGAGGACCTGGAACAGGTGGTGAAGTTAATTTGCCTGACAATGTGAAAACAAAAATGGACTTGTATAATTATCTTGAAAAAGATTATAAGGTCGATGGTAAAAACATTGCTCCTGGTTCAAGAGCATTCAATAACCTTTATGACAAACTAAAAGCAGATTTACCTATTGGATAAAAATCATGTTTAAAAGAACAGAAGAAACAAAAGACAAGAAAGTCAATGTTGAGATCATCAATAAAGAAACAGGAAAAACCGATGAAGTTTTTCAATGTTATTTTGATGAAGCCGAACGGAAAGCAAAAGCTAAAATATGGGGGAAGAAATACTTTAAGTATAGAATCTTTGAAATAATTGAATAATAACCTATTTTAGCAATTCATATTATTTACTTGTTTATTTAACTATCAAAAACCAATGGCTCCTAACTGTTGGTTTTTTTATAGCTCTTTATTTTTTTAAAAGAGAATACTTTGTAACTTGCATTAATTCCTTTCCGCTCGAAGAGCAAGAGCCGTCAAGAGACTGACGAAAGAATCACAAACATTTATTGTAAAACTAAAAATCTAAGAAGATGAAATTATTCAAATTTCCAAAACTTTCAAAGATGCAGATTCTTTTCTCTATGTCAATAATCATGCTCTTGATTGTAAACTCGTTTATTGGTGTACCTGTTGAATCTAATGTTGTTGAGGCAACTTTGATTGGAACACTTATGCAACCTTTAAGGTCTGAATATCAAAATAAATTTGATAAAAATGAATTAAGGGAATCTCGTTATGGTGCGTTAAAATTGTTTCAACAAGAATCGGAAAATAGACCGATTTTTGATGATGAGACAAGAAACAACATAATGAAATCATACGGTAATAGTGTGGTCATCCCTGTTTTAAATGCAAGGACCGTTTCTGTATCAACTCCATACACAAGAACTTGTGCTATTGTTGATAGCGAAAATACTTCTGATCTTGTAACATTAACTTTTGCATCTTATGGTTGGGGTTTCTCAATGACACCTGCAACACATTTTAATAATGATATTAAAAGGGAACAAGATTTTGCATTCAAATTCAATAACTATCTTATTCAATTTGCAACACAACTTGATTTGTTATGTCTTGCACAATTAGAATCTGATAAAAACCAATTGTTTACATTGTTAACAGACTACTACTCTGTAGTTGGTGGAGCACTTCAAGTTCCTCAGGCTGAAAAAGATGATTTCTATAACAACGTTGAAGCTCTTATGTCAATGATGGATTTTTACGATGGTTCAAACATTGTTGGTTCAACTTCTCACATGCCAATTGTAAGACGTCAAATGGCTCAAGGCGCACAGAATGACAAGAATGATGCATTCCAATTCCAAGGTGGTGGTTCTAATCCAGAAGGTACTCAAATTAGACCTTATAACTGGTTCCCTACAAATAGACTTGCGAATGGTGTTGGTGTTGAATCAACAACTTACCTTGTAAATGAAGGAACTCTTTATATTGGAAACCGCAATGATGCTGATTCAATAATTGGTGGTTCTATTGGTGGAGATCATAAAGTTTGGGGCCAAGAAAATGTTCCTGTTGTTAATATGGAAATGGGCACATTCTTTCAACAAGATTGTGCTGATGCTTCTGGTCTTGCTGGTGGTGCAACTGCTGGCAACACACGCTCAAGAAAAGAAGGTTACGAGTTTTCTACTGATGTAATGGTAGCTAGTTCTTACAATTCTGACCCTGCAACAAGATACAATCCAATCTTAAAGGTTGAAATTTTAAACTAAAACATTGAGAGGTCCCCGGACCTTTCTTTTTTTCACATTTTAAATCCAATTATAATGGGAACTAAAAAAATATCTAGGCTTGACAAAAATCAAGTAAAAGAACAAGTTGGCTCATATCAAAAAGTTGACCCGGAAGCTGTTTTAAAGGCTGGTAGGGAAGCTAGTGAGGAAGGACGAGCCAATAACAAGGCTGCTAATGAAGCAGGTCAAAACCCTGTTAAATAAGAACCTCTTTCGTTGCTTATTGCGTTAAGCCGCGAATTTTCTTCAAGCCCGTTAATTCGGGCTTTTTTTATTTAACATTTATATTGAAAAATTGATTAAATTGCATTATGATTCAACTGGAAAAAATTGTTACTGGTCTTGAAAATCAAGTTATATTTAGTCAAACTGAGGACCCGGACTATTCAAAATTAGCAAATGACCTCGTTGACACTTCAACCGGGGCACGCCTTGTTTATCATCCTTTAATAAAAACGGAAAACATTGATGCAATTGCTCCGAACTATGACAATATGAATTGGCCGGCTTGGTCAAACAATGTTTATGCAGCTGGTGAAACTGTTAATCATTTGAATACACATTGGACATCAAGCGCGGCAACACTTGCCACAGATGAACCAGGCACTTCTGCATTGTGGTTAAAAAAGGATAGGTTAAGTGAGTTTTTAAGGAAACGAAAAAAACAAGCAATAAGAACCGTTATAATGGATTCATACAATTCAAAAAGGGAAATTGGAAAGCAAAGAGAAGAGCTTGACAATATGGTCCTTTATGAGGGTGGTGGAACAATGGATTTGAATATAATTAAAAAGAGTAGAATCGTTGGATTTTCAATTGAATTGTTAAATAACTTGGGATTAGAAATAATTCTTGCTCAAATCAGTTTTCAGTTAGATACAGCACAACCTCTTAATTTATATTTATGGCATCAAAACCAAGAGGACCCAATTGATATATTTCCAATTAATCAAACAGAAGTTAATTCTGTTGAATGGCATTCACTTACAAAGAAATTAAAATTCAGAGATTTGGAAAACAATCTTGATAGTGGATTTTATTATTTGGGATATTATGAAGATGATTTAATTGGTCAAGCGATTAGAAAGAGGTTTACATTTGGTGCAATGCCTTGTGGCACTTGTTCAAGATATAATGCAAAGGCTTATAATCGATATTCACAGTATGTCAAGTTTAGAGCGTTTTCTGTTTCTTCGGATAACATACCGGCTGGAAATAAATTGTGGGATGTTCAAAGTATGACTTATAATGCAGATACAAATTTTGGGATGAATTTAAGGATTTCTTCTGGGTGTGACATTTCTGATTGGGTTCTTGACCGACCTCGTGTTTTTGCAGATGTAATTGCAGAACAATTAAAAGTTGATTTAATAAATGAGATTGCAAACAATACTAGATCAAATGGGGTTTCTGAAATTACTAAGCAAAATGCAAGAGGAGCTTTGCAGTCAACCCATTTAGGAGGTGAGGGATTAATGAAGAGACTTGAAAACAGTAAAGAAAGTGCAAATATTGAAATGAGTGATATTAAAAGAAATGTGTGTATGCCTCAGGAATCTGTTAAAGGTGTAGTTTCAAAAAGTGCATCAGTTACCGGTAACAGAGGAAATTATCATAATAGGAGATTCTAATGAATGCAATAAAAAAGGTCTTAAATAAATTAATAAAGATTCCAAGGGAGATGGATGATATTCTTGAAGATACACTTTTGAGAAACAAATCTGAAATTGAAGAATTGCAAGCTGAACAGATGAGAGTAGGGCTTGATTCAAACGGTCTTTTTATTGGTGAACTTAGATCACCATCTTATGCTAGATTAAAAAAAGCAAGAGGTGGAATTGCGCCGGTTGGCAAAGTGGATTTAAGAAACACAGGTGCATTTCAAAGAGGAATAAAAGCAAGGATTGCAAACAAAGCTGTTTTCCTTGATAGCAATGAATCAAAAACACCTGAGATAAAAGAAAAATATGGTGAAGAGATTTTTGGGTTAAACGAAGAATCAATTCAGAAAATGAGAGAAAGGTTTTTGGTTAGAGACCTTCAATTTGAAAGTAAACGATTTATACAATCAGCATAATGTTACCTCGCAATCCCATACAATCGCCCATTATAGACCCAGTTGGTCTTGATGTAAATATTGAATATTTAAGAACAAAGCTTGAAACCATTCCTTGGTTGGATAGAACTTTTGGCCGGGCATTTGATATGCAATTTCAAGAAGGTGATAAAATGGTTTTATTGCCTCAAGTGTACGTTGGTAATAAAGAATATTTTTCAATGATGCCAAATGATTATTTAAAATCATTCTCATTTTTTGCACCTGTTGACCCATTAGAAAAAAACTCAAGTGAATATGATTTACCATTCAACAAAACGTATTTTTGGAATCAGGCGGTTGACTTGATTGTTTTTTTTAATTACGATCTTATCGACAAAGCAAAAGGTTACCCATTTTTAGAGAATTTAAAAGAAGATGTTTTAAAGGTTCTTCAAATGTCGAGAGGGGTGACTGTTAAAAAAGTGTATTCAAATGACATCAAAAATATTTACAAAAGATGGCATTTGGACTTATTAAGTAAGGAATTATTGTATTTTCCTTATGGAGCAATTAGAATAGAAATGGATATTCAAGTTCAATTTGTTGGGAAAAAATGTTAAATAAATTAAAAAATATAAAAATTGTTTTAGTCGCTTGGAAAAAAACATTCCTTGACTTTCTTTTCCGGGATATAATCAAATACAATTCTGAGTTAATAGAAAGGGCCACGAATGCCGAACAAAAGGTTGATGTGTTGAGCGATAAAATAAAGAAACTTGAAAGTGAATATGCATTTGAATTAAATGCTGAAATGAATACAAAGGTCCGAGTGTGGTTAAAAACTAACGGATATAAAAAACAAGAGATTTCAGAAATTAATTCAATGACAAATATTGCATTAGAGAAAATGCCCAAACAAAAATATGAAGGTGAAAAACAAAGTTTTGACCGGGATTATAGAAATTTGCAAGATGGTAATGATGGTTTAAGTAAGTCAAAATCAAAATGATAACAATAAAAACAATAGATTCAGCAACCTTTTCAATTAACGGCATACCTTATCAAAAAGGTAGTGGAAGAATTGTAAAATATGGGAACGTTGTTTCAATAGTTGAATATCAAAATGATACAAGAAATTACACTGGTAAGGTTGATTTTTCAAATTGGAGAGATCAAGCAGATCAACCATTCGCAAATGTTGATGATTTAATTTTATATTTGGGACAAACCATATTGTTATGATAAAAAAACTTGAAAATTTTCTTTTGTATTTTTCCATTAATGGATTACCTCAGCAAAAAGGTTCTGTTCGTGTAATAAGTTTAGGCGATAATGTTGGTCTTGGTTTAATAGGAACGACTAGGCAACTAGTTGACCCAATTCATTTTTCGGATTGGGTTGATGAAACAGATACGCCATTTGCAACAAAACAAGCTCTTCTTGATGCAATAACCATTGCTTGTATGGAAAATAAAGCCGGGATAACTGATGCACCGGCTGATGGAAACCCTTATTACAGAGAAAACAATAGTTGGTTAAATGATAGATCAAGGACGTTGAGATTAGGGGTGTTGGGCGGTCAAGACGTGAACACAATTGGAGGACTGGAATTGCAGCTAGATAGTGTCCAATTATCCTTGCCTAATTTGTTAAACGATGATTTTTTATATGGAATCGGAGACAGTTTTATAACTATAGAAAGGGACGGGTTTGTAAAAGTTGATTTTAAAATCGTTTCTGAAAATCAAACAAATGGTAGAAAAAATATAGCAATGGTTTTGAGAAGGAACAATATTAATATACTTGAATCTGTCAGTTATGTGTATAGCAGAAATTCAACTGATGATTTAGCACAAAACACATTAAATTCTTTTATTATTCCAGTTACAGTCGGAGATCAAATATCTGTTTTTGCAATAAGAACAGGAAGTTCGGGCGCTGCTTTAACGATTGCGAATCAAAGTTATATTTCTTTTATTTACGTAAACAATGCAAGACAATGAAGTGGTATAAATATGATAAAGACAAATTTAATATTTTGATTGAGTCTTCAGATATTCAATTTCAAAATCTAAATTCAAATGAACTCCAAATTGAAAGTGATTTTAAGCTACCTTCAAGCATTCAACCTTTGGATTTGTACTGTTATAATGTAGATTCATTATTAATAGAGCCATACTACCCAAAACCATTTAAAATAGAAGAATTATTGGATTTCAGTATAGTTGACCGGGGTGTTCGTTCAATAAACTACAAATCCGATTTAATCAAAAGCCTTTATCCTAAAAGAGAGTTTACAAATGGGTTTTTAACAAAAGTGATTTATTATAAAGTTCATAATATGGGTGGTTCATTATCTGAACCGGTAATCGAAGTAATAATAAGTTACATATTGAAAAATGATGCTGTTCATGAATCCGGGAAAACTGTTGAAAAAAGAGTAACCACTAGAAAATGGTATCATACAGACGGCTCATTGTGTGAGTTTGTTATAAAAGAAACAGAAAAATTTTATCCACATATTACAGAAAGTAGGGCTGAAGGAAGGAAGCGAAGAGGAAACATTTTTAATATCACATCAAAAGATATTGTTATTTTATTGATGTTCACTCAAACCGCTGGAGATCAAGAAGCGGCTGAACAATTAGGGCTTGCTGTTGCAAGTGCTTATGAAAGTGAATTTAACAACTTTACAAAAGTTGCAGGTGTTCAACAATTAATTGATGTAATTACAAATGATACAGTTTGTTTTTGGTTAGATAATGTTGTTCCTGAAAATGCAACTGTTCAATTCTTAGTACCTAAAGCAATAATCGGAGAGACAATTCGAGATTATATCAATCGTTCATTTAGCGGAACATTATGATCAATAGAAGAACTAAAAAATTAGCAAAGACTAAAGGAGTCAAAATCGAGAACGAAGAAGCTCGAAAATTTGACAGTGCCTTTGCTAAATTGCACAATGACTTTAACAAGTTTTTATTCGATGACGGAGAAGGCTCTTTCATTGAATTTGATTTAAGATACAGAGCTCTTGCGAATCAGAATTGGAGATTTATTCAACCTGATCCAAATGACTTTGCAAAATTCGCAATAATATGATGACATTATTTTTTATAATACCAATTTTAAGTCTTGCAATTGCGACAATTTTACACGTTATAATTAAGCATAATTTTGATATTAAATTCAATGAGAGATTTTCACATAAAATTGGGAATTTTTGCTTCCTATGTGTTAGTTTTTGGATTGGTGCAATATTCACGGCTTTAATATATAAACAATATTCGCTAAATATTTACGAAACATTTTTTTGTATCTTAGCAACACCTAGTTTATCTATGTTAATAATTAAACCTTATTTCAAATGATAGAAACATTCAAAAGAGCACTTTCTCAATATGGAGTTAAAGAGATTGTCGGAGAAAAACACAACGATGTAATTCTTGAGTACTTTAAAGAAGTAGGTCACAAATGGGTTAAGAATGACGAACTAGCTTGGTGTGCTGCCTTTGTAGGCTGGTGCTTGAGCAAAGAAGGTCTTGAGCATTCGGGAGCTTTAAACGCTCGAAGCTATCTCAAAATAGGTCATAGAACTGAGAGTCCAAGAGTTGGTGACATCGTAGTATTATGGAGAGTCAAAGAAAACGGCCCATACGGTCACGTAGGTTTCTACGTAAACGAAGACGCAAACTACATTTATATTCTTGGAGGAAACCAAAGCAATAAAGTAAAAGTTTCGGCTTATGCAAAAGGTCGTTTACTTCAATATCGTAGAATAGAAAAATCTAAATGAAAATAGCAGTAATTTATACATTGGGATTAAGTCTTTTAGGTTTGCAACTTCCTGTAATTGTTGACTTAAATCAAACCGTTATATTAATGAATATGTACACATTCTACTTAGATCAAGTAGTCTATTTGTGGATTATGGTGATGCTTTTTATTCCTGAGTTTATAATGCTTTTGAAACCTAGCTTTGTTCAATGGTTAAAAAAAGGAATTGAAGATAATGACGGAGAATTAAATACACAAGATGTAAAAGACATGCTTATTCACTATGTCTCTTTATGGTCTTTAAGGGTATTTGTAATATTTGGATTGAGAATGTCATTTTATAAAATAGAAATCGAATGGCACTTGTTTGCTATTTCTATTTTGGCGGCTTTCGGAATAGAAGGTATCAACATTTTAGGAAAGTTTTATAGTAAAAAATAGTGAATTTTATTATTGGTTTTACATCGGGCTTTTTAATGTTCTCTGTGTTTTTGATTTTCTTTATTAGGCTATTGCTTAAAGCAATTAATAAAAAAGATCAAATTATTTACAAAATGTATCACGAAGGACAGTTGCCTATAATGGCACGAATAGAAGGTCTTGCAATTGTTATCAAGTTTGGCTTGATTGAAAACAAAGAAGAAATTGATCTGTTAATTATAGAGATAAGACTATTAAAAGAAAACATAAAAGAAACATTAAGAAAAATTAGCTGATATGGGTCTATTTGAGAAAAATAAAGAAAAAGGCGGGCTTGGTAGGTTTATCAAGAAGGTCGCTGGAGTATTTCCGGAGGCAATTGAAATTGGTTTAAAACTTGCGAGTGGCAATGTCGTAGGAGCTATCGGAGGAGTCAAAGAGCTTCTTCAAGAAAAAGCAAAGTCGAACGAAAATGCAGCTATTCTTTTGAAAGAATTCGAAATGTTTAAAATGGAGTGGCAACTCGAAGCCTATAAAATTGAGGTTGAAGATCGAGAAGGGGCTCGAGGTCTATACAAAGAAGACGCAATCATTCAAAAAGCCTTTGCGGTTTTATTCTTGATAGGGTATGCTTTTTTGTCTTGGTATTTGCTTCAACTTGTTACTGATAAGGCGGATATGCCAGAGCTTGCTCAAACATTAATCACAATGATTTGGACTGGTACGAGCACAAAATTAAACACGATCGTTGATTTTTTATTTGGCGGTAGTGTTCAGAAATAGAAAAAAAGAGGTAATATGATTACAATTAAAAATGAAAGAGGTACGATTGAAATGTATGACGAGCCCGATGATATGCCACAAGATATTTGGCACCTATTTAATAAATTTTTAATGCAAGATTCAGGTATTGGTTCAACAATACAGGATTTTGACAAACATCTTTTTAAATTAGATAATTATTTAAAAGCAAAGAAATTTGCAGAATCAATCCAGGAAAGAAAAAATTTACACCTTTCTGTTTTTAATAATTTGATGGGAATAAATTTTGAATCTCTCTCATTTGCTTGTTTGATTAAATCGATTGATGGTAAAGATGTTAAAATTGAAAATGATGACGATGCTGAAATAGTGAGTAAGCAAGCAAATAAAATTGTTTCTCATAAAGAAGTTCAAAATTATGTGTTGAATGTAAAAAAAAAATTGGCGATTTTTTTAGGTTATACTATCCAAACCGACATTCAACCAATGATTCACTAATATTTTATAGTGAAATCAAAAAAATCATAAATCTAAAAACAAGTTACATTTTAAATCCAAATGATGAAGCCAAAAAAAGGTATGAGTTGGCTGAATTAGAACTTGCAACAAAAGATAAACCTTTGGTTTTTGACCATGGCAATGTTAAAAATGCAGTCCTTGAATATGATAAAAATTACCAAATCCTTCGTGCAAGTCTTGAAATGAAGGGTTTTAGTGTGGATGGGAAAACAATAATTCAATTTGAATCTGCAATTGAATCACTACATATTGTTTCAGAAGAGAAAAAGAAACAGTTGAAAAAATAATTCACCTGAGCATTGGTTTATTTATTAAATTTGCCTTATGGGAAAGACCACCTACAAAGACATATTTGATTTTAGCGATGATAATGAAATCAAAAAAGCAATTGAGGCCATTCGTGCATTAAATGCAGAGCACGAAAGATTGATTACGAATGTTGCAAAAGGAAGAACCAAATTTACAGACTCTATAAAATCAGAAGGCGAAGCAATTGTTAAATTAACTGGTGGATTAAAAAAACTCGATGCTCAAAGAGAAGATAACCAAGATACTATAATAAAATCTGCAAAAGCGGTTGATGAATCTGCAAAAAAAGTAAATGAATTATCAAAGGCAATAAAGGGAGCCGACCAAATAGAAAAGGAATTTGGTAAATCAGTTGAATCATTAAGATCAAGATTGAAGGCTCAAAGAAAAGAATTTGAGTTACTAAAAGACCCTCTTACAAAAGATGCTCAAAAAGCAAAAGAACTTGGTTTGTCAATGAGGAACCTAAAAAATGAGATTAAGGAAGTAACTGCTATAACAAAAACCCAAAACAATGCCTTTGAAAGATCGGCTGGTTCTTATAATGCTTTGACTAAAAGAACGAATGAACTTCGAGCCCAATTAAAAAACTTACCCGGTGCATTTGATAAATCTGCAAAAGGAAGTTTGGCATTTAAAAAAAGGTCGAGAGAGCTAACTACTGAAATAAATAACAACAATACTAAACTAAAACAGTTTGATAAAACCTTGGGCGATAATTTCAGAAATGTTGGTAATTATAAATCTGCAATTCAAGGAGCCGGGTCATCATTAAGATCATTTGCATTACAATTGACAGCTGCAACTCTAGGGCTACAAGCTTTATTGATGGCAGGTAAAGAGGGATTTAAAACATTCGTTGATTTTGAATTTACAATGGCCCAAGTAAAAGCGATTTCTGGAGCCACGGCAGATGAGTTTGAAAGACTTGATGGATTGGCAAAAGATTTGGGTTCAACCACAGCTTCAACTGCTTCGGATATTGCATCGCTTGAGCTTGAATTATCAAAACTTGGATTTTCAACTCAAGAAATAATTGATGCAACCCCGGCAATAAATGCACTTGCAATTGCAATGGGTGAAGATTTAGGTGAAACTGCAAAAACAGTTGCTTCAACAATTAATGCTTTTGGTCTTGAAGCAGCAGACGCTGCTTCTATTTCTAACAAGTTCGCAGCAATTGCAAACAAATCAGCTGTCTCATTAAATGATATGGGAACAGTTATCGGTAATGTTGGTAAAGTTGCCGCTTCTGCTGGAATATCACTTGATACAACATTGGCTTTAGTTGGTAAATTAAAAGATAATGCTCAGGATGCCTCAACTGCATCAACATCATTGAGAAATATTCTTCTTGAATTATCAACAACTAATTCAAAATTAAGCAAGCAAGTAGGTTTTGCAGTTAAAAGTGAAGAGGATTTATTCAAGGCACTTGATATTTTAGCTGATAAAGGAATTGATGTTAATAAAGTTCTTGATGAAGGAACTGATTCTTTAAGCGCACTTGGTGAAGCCGGTGAAGTTACCGGAAAACGAACAGCGACTTCTCTCTTGATTTTAGTGGATATGAGAGACAAAGTAAAAGAATTGTCTAACGAGGTTCTTGTAGCAGAAGATGCCCTTGACAAATTCACTGCAATAATGGCCGGTACAACAAAAGTTGCTCTTGCAGAAACCGCTTCTGCTATGCAAGGTTTTGCGATAGAATTATTCACCGCTTTAAAACCAGCGATAAAAGCCGTTCTTGGTGTTATAATCCAATTGTTTAGTGCAATGAAAGCTGGTGTTCAAATAATTCAAGAACAAAAAGATTTATTCATTGCTTTAGGTGTTGCCATATTGGCATTTAATACTCAAATGATACTGAATACTGCAAACACAATAAAAAACACCATTGTAAAAAAAGCAAGTACAATTGCGACAAAATTATTTACAAAAGCAACTTGGGAATCAACAAAGGCGATGCTTGCAAACCCGGTTGGGTTGCTTGCCCTTGCGTTTATAGGTTTGGCTTTGGCGCTTAAAAAGGCAGAAGAAACCTCAGAGGTTTACACTAAGATACAAGAGGGTGAAAATGAAATAACTGAACGAGCAGCCTTTCAAACAAAAGTACTTGACGAAGCAAAAAATCTTCTCGCTGAGACAACTAAAGAACTCGGGACTCTAACGGATGAAGAAATTGAACAACGTATTGATACTATTAAAGGTTTAAGAGCTCAAACTCTTTTTGAAATACTTCTTTTAGAGGCAAAAAACAAGTCACTTGCAATTACAGCTGAACAGTTGACTTTCGCAGAAAAAATAAATACTTCAATTGCAAGTACTATCGGGGCTACAAAACAGCTTGCACGAGTTGAAGAAAGTAAAAATGAAAGGATACTGGAATCAACAAGAGAAACGACTGAAAAAATTAACGCTTTAAAACAGTCTATTCTTGACTTAGATTTTGACATTGATAAATTTGAAGAGCAGTTTGATAAAAATCGAGAAGATAGGAGTAAAAAACAAAAAGCAAGAACGGATCAAGAATTGAGTGACGCAAGAAAACTCGCACTATTTAGATTAGAGCTTCAAGCTCAAGCGATTCAACGTGAAATTGATTTGCAAGAAAAAGCTTCTAAAGAATTCCTTCAATTATCTCAAGATTTGAAAGACAAACTCATTGATATTGAACTCTTTAAAAGAGAGGGTTTGCTTGCGGAAAGTGAATTGACTGAATCTGCAAAATTATTGATAATTGAAAAGTCCAACGAAGAGATTGAAAAAATCTCAAGAAACAGTTCTAAAGTTATCAACAAGCAACGAGAAGAAGACGCAAAAAAAGCTGAGGAGGAAGCAAAAAAAGCTCTTGAAAATATAAAGAAATTTGAAGCCGAACTTGCTGCTATACTTAAAGAAGATGACGAAGACGACAGCGAATTTGAGAATCAAGAAAAAGAAAAAGATAAATTAAAATCATTTCTTCTTTCTAAGCAAGGAGGAGAACAAATAAAAGCTTTTAAAGAGCTTGAGCAATTAAGAACTGACGATCTCATAAGTGAAAACGAATACATCATTCGACTTGAGCAAATTAGAGACGATTACGAGAAAGGCATCATTGATGGAATGAAAGAAATCTTTGGCTCTTCTCGTGAAATTCAAGAGCTCGAAACGGCTATGATGAAGCGTCAGAATGATAAGCGAAAGCAAGACGCAAAAGAAACTTGGAAGGCAATCGGGGCTTTCGCAATGGAGGCTTTCAACGTTGCAACTCAACTTGCAAGCGATACAGCTCAAAGACAAGTTGAAGATTCAGAATTTCGTCTTGAAAGATTAGAAGCCGAGCGAACAAGAGACGTTGAACTTGCCGGAGATAATGAAGAGCAAAAAAGACTTATCAACGAAAAGGCGGCAATTGACCGAGCGGTTCTTGAAGAACAAAGAAGAAAGGCTTTAATCAAGCAAGCTAAAATTGAAAAGGCAACTGCATTGCTTGGGGCAATCGTTAATACTGCAAGAGGAGTTGCAGCTGCTTTACCTATAATTCCATTGTCCATTTTAGTTGGTGCTTTAGGTGCTGTTCAAATTGCCACAATTGCAGCCCAACCTATCCCGGCATTTGCAAAAGGTACAACTAATGCACCAAGTGGATATGCAATTGTTGCTGAGGAAGGTCCCGAGGCGATAAAAAGTAAAGATGGTTCTGTTGAAATTGCGTATAGGCCACAAAAGAAATTATTAAAAGGTGGTGAAACCATTTATACTGCAAAACAAACAAGATCAATTTCTGAGACCGCTTTAAATAGTCAATTTGAAACAGTTGGGAATGAGTCTGATGTTTACGTAAATAACAACAATTCGATAAATGAACAAAGTGAAAATCGTTCATTTGAAAAAGAACTTATGAAAGAAATTTCTAATGGCCAAAAAGAAGTTATAAAAGCGGTTAAGGGAATGGAACGGTTTAGCTTTGAGGGCACAGCACGGGGTCTTCGTGCTTACGCAAAAAGCGTAAAAGGTAGAACGGAATTGTTAAATTCACGTTATGGTTGATAATGCTTTTTGATAAGCATTTGATGCTTCAATTTCTGAATTGAATAAACCAAGATGTTTCTTTTTGTGATTTATTTCTATCATAGCCCTCCATTTGTTATCTCTTTTAAAAAAATCAACACCCGTATAAATACTTGATTTATTCGCCAATGTTAATTTGTTTTTAGATATATTTTTTCGGTGTGTAACCAGTTGTAAATTATACAAATTATCGTTTGTTTTAATTTCGTCTTTATGGTCAACAACGATTTTAAATTTACATTTCTTGTGACCTAAAAACGCAATTGCAACAAGAACTGAAACTTTAAAAGTATTTATAAACTTGTTTTCGTGAAGAACAACTTGTCGATAGCCACTTGAATTAATTGATTCTTTTAATATTCTCTCTTTTAGTGTTTTGAAACAATTGTTTCTTTTCATCCAAACTTTTCGCTCAAGTGATTTCACCCGCCCTTGAGTGCTAACTTGATAAAGCCCTTCGTAATCGGGAATATCTTTCCAAATTTCCATAATTCTGATTTTAAATGATACTGAATAAAAATGTAGGGCAAGAAGATTCAGAAACTTCCTTTCAATCGGTAATTACTCCGACCTAAGCCCAATTCAAAGATAATAATTATTATGTAAATTTGTGCTATGGCATACACATTTCGTTTGGAATATGACAATCAAAGTTTAAAGGTTGCAAATGACCCAATCGGTTGGGATGAAACAAATTTCGTTGTCAAGCGAAGCAAAAAAGACGGTCATGGAACATTTAAGAACTTTAATCTTGAATTGACTTGGATAAAGGATGGAGCTCAATTTGTTCGTGATATTTACGAGTCGGCTGGGATCGAGGCACTTATAAAAGTTGAAGTTTATTTATATGATCCGAATAATAACTCAAACGGCTTAATTTTATCTGGAAAGTTAAACTTGACAGAGTATTCGGTTAATACAGATCGAGGTCGCCTCGAGGTTACAGCGCCTATTGAGAACAATAAATTTATAACTCAATTTTTAAGCCTAAAAAAGAAAGATGTCGATTTGACTCTCGCAGAGGACATAAAAGGAAATGCGATTGCTGCTATCGATATTGTTGATAGTTCCCTTCACAGCAAGTCTATAAGTCAAGAATACAAAGGTCAACTCACTGGTGATCAAGTTACAACTGTTCTTGGTTCAACAAATATAGGGACTTCAAGCCCGAACGATTCTTCTCGAAATATCACTTCTGAATTTTGGGTTCCGTTGTCAATGGATAAAGAAATAAAAGGAAGTCTTCAAAAGGCTTTTGCATTAGGAACTGGAACTGGAACTTATGATTTTAATAGCGTAGGAAATTTCTTTCAATTTGATTTTGATACAAAAGCAACAATAAACGCGAATATTCCACAGTTGCTCGAAATGAATTTTAGTGCGGATCATTCAAAAGGTCGTGTCAATTGCTCAAGTAACGGGAAACTTTTTGAAATCTTGACTTTCCAGTTCTTCTTTGAGTGGAGAGATAAGGATAATAATTTAAAACAAAGAACATTAATTGGAAACAAATCTGCAAATCTGTGCGGTGTTGGAACAATCTTTACAGACGAAATGACTCTTGGGGACGGAAGTTCTCTTTTCAATAAAGAAGAAACTGAGTATTTAAAAGGCGACAAACTATACTTTTATTCATACATAAAGCACGTAGGAAACTATAAAAGATTAATATTTAATAGTTGGAATTTGAATCAAGAATATAAAATCACTATTCCAGAGCATGAGCAAACATTTATTGAAATAGCAGGCGTTTCTGTTTTCGGAGAAACGACAACCGAGGGCGTTATGGTTTACGAAGCATTCGAGCACGTGGTTAGGCATTTAACTGGCCAGCAAAATTCATTCAAAAGCGACTATTTTGGGCGTACTGAATTAGGATACTTAGAAGATGGGCCAGGAGCTCTTAGGCTCTTAGCAAAAGGAAAAAACCTGAGAGGTGTTTCGATTGACGAATCAATCTTTATGTCATTTGATCTATTGATGGAGCAGATCGCAATTGACGCAATAAGTTTTGGCTTCGAGGAAGAAAACGGGGAAACGATCGTTCGTGTTGAGCCAATAGAATTTTTTTATGAAACAGGCATTTCTTTAACCCTTGATCGAGTTTCAAAGCTTAATAAAAAAGCGATAGCTGAAAAATACATAACAACCATTGATTTAGGTTATCAAAAATGGACTGGTCAAAAAGACATCGGAACTCTTTTCGAAATAAATTCAGAACGTCAATATTATACTGGATTAACTCAAATAGACAAAGAAGAAAAGCAGCTTTCAAAACTTGTTACAGGTAGTTATTCAATTGAAAGCATGAGGCGCCTCTCGATTGATCTTGACACAAAAGATGGACAATACGATGACGATGTTTTTATAATTCAAGTGTTGAGAAACCCTGATCCTGTTGGAACTGTTTTTATAAGCGAGAGTGACGAAAGTCTTGAGAATATTTCAGGCGTTGAAGACCCTGAGGGATTGTATAATATTCGATTAACGCCTGCTAGAAATCTAATAAGATGGGGAAGGGTTATTGCTTCAAGTTTTTTTAAAAACGGAACGGTCGAAGGAACGATCAAGTTTGCATCAGGAAAAGGAAATTATCAAGCGAACAGCAAATTAACTAGTGAACAACAAGTTAAAGAAAACGGAGATTTTGACATTTCTCAATTTGAACCAATTTGGTTAAATGAACAATATGACTTTGAGTATCCTTTAACATTAGACGAATTAAATATTTTAATGCAAGAGACAAAAAAAACCATTAAATTTACAGATAATAATGGGAATGAGTTTTTCGGGTTTATTATTGAAGTCGAAGTCGATATTAGAACACCGGGGGAAAGTTTATCAACATTCAAACTTTTAAGAGCTAAATAAATGGCGGCAATAAGTACATATCAGGAATTTTCAGTTCAAATGATCAATGGCGGCGGAGCTGACCCTGGTATTTTAAATGTCACCGTTGGATGGACGGCACCTAACGGTACTTACATAGATCAAATAACTGAAATATCGTTTAATAACACACCGTATCAGCCCATGGTCTTGAACGTTAGCACCTATAAAAAAATAGTGCCAGTACCAAACGGGAGTTCCGATATTTTGGTAAATATTAAAATTAAAGAAGCTAACGATAAGATTTATGATCTCGGAGATTACTTCTTCCATCAAGTTGGGACTGGTTGCAAAAACATGACTGGCGACCTTATAAAAACAATTGTTTCGATAAAAACTCACCCTGCTTTAGACCCATTGACAATAGCTTCGACTATCGTTTCTAATATGCCAGTCGTGGATCATTCAATTGACGGAGGTGCGAACTATGTTGCGGCAACTGGCTCAAGTTCGGGTGCTCAATCAAGGTTTTCAAACTGGAGTCTCGCTCAATTGCAAGCCGAAGACCCTTTGACTATTCAATTAGCAACGAAAACAGATAATGGAACAGATTCTTTAAATTGCGTAAGAGTCAGCAATGTTAATTACACTTTTCCAGAAGCAACCTTATCGGCAACCGAGATTCATACAAACCCAACAACGAATGGCGGAACAGACGGATCTATTACTGTGGTAGTTGCTAATGGCTCTGGAAATTTTTCTTTTTTATGGAGCGATTTAAGTACAACAAACCCAAGAAATAATTTAGCAGCCGGCACTTATAACGTTACAATAACGGATGACGACACACTTGAGACGTTCGATATAAACAATATTGTATTAACAGAGCCGGCCGAAGAAATTATTGCATTTCCAAACACCTTTTCAAAATCAAGCCCGATAAATCCTATAAGATTTAAAGAAAATATATCAGGCGAAGATTTGCCTCTTGAGAACTATAATTTTTGTGAGCAGCCTACCGAGGAAATGACCAAGCTTCCAACACACGAAATTTTTAACGTTCAAGACCAAACGATTCTTCAATTTATAAGCGATTATTCTGGAAATGTTGTTAAAAAAATAAACATAGATACTGGTGCATTTGAAATTCTTTCATTAAGCTTAGTAAAAGACAATCTTAGTGGGGGTCAAACAAACAACATTACTATTTCTGACAACGGCTTGTTTTTAGGCTTGAGCACAATTCGATTAAACAGAGAAAATTTGCCTGCATATCCAAACCCATCAGTTGGGGACTTAGTTGTTATAAGCTCTTCTGCTTCTTATGATGGTTCTTATGCGATTGTTGATATTTCTATAAACGGTCTTTATGTTGTTGTAAACACACCATTTTTAAATATAGAGCCGGCACAAATAAAATTTGTTTCACCTAATAGGTTCAACGTTTTTGAATTGCCTATATTGTTCAATGATTGGGGAGTCGGAAACTACAAACTTGAATTTGAATCAACTGACGGAAATCTCAACACGTTCACGAAATTGGTTAGTGAGAATATTGCAATAAAAGCTCAAACACCCAATACAATTCTATTTACGTATTCAAACAACGATACATCTTTCGGTGTTGTTTGGGGAACAGAAATTGTAATGAGAAAAAGACACGAAGGGTTTTTTGTAAAAGCAGTTCCGACAAGAGATTCAACAAATTTTCGAAATAGCAATGACCGACCAGCGATTTTAAATGCTTATGTAAGAAATAAAGAGGAATACAAACTTCATCTTCTTACTTGGTTTAGCATTCAAAGGCTTGCTTTGATATTTACTTGTGACAATATGCAAATAAATGGGAAAAACATGTTTGTTGAAGAATTGCCAGAAACCGAGCAAAGTGATAGTCGATTCTTGCTTTCTAATATAACATTTATAGCAGAAGAAATTGGATGGCTTGACGATCAGAATACTCACGACATTGGTGACACAAGCGAGGTATCGATTGTAATAGGAGGAGACTTGGAAGAAGTTTTGGGGGTTTAAATATAGAAAAATGGCTAATATAGTAGTAAAAAGAATACCCGAATTAACCGCTGGCGCAAACGCTCAGCCAGGATGGCTTATCGCTGTTTATGATCCTAACTCGAACACGACAAAAAGGGTCAATGTAAATGAGTTTATAAACAATGAAACATCAAGCGATTATGATTGGAAAATTGCAACTTCTTATTCTGTCAACGAAGTTGTGTTTCACAACAATAAATTATGGGCTTCTTCTATAAACGGCAATATCGGGAACGTTCCTCAAGCGGGACCGAATTGGGTTGAAGTCGTTCAAGGTCAATCTGGGGGATTAAAAACGTGGGAAGCAAGTGCATACACAGCCGACGAGGTTTTTGTTGTTTACGATGATGGTGCAGGGAATCAACTTTATGAACTTGTTGCGGTTGTTAGGCCATACAACTCAATTGATATAGACGCAGAAATTTTGGCTGGCGGCTGGGAGCAGTTTGGTGCAAATATGACTGACCAACAAGTTGAGGATGCGTATAATAACCAAGTAGCTGCTGCAAGTCAAGGAGAAGCAGAGGCGGGTATTGAGGCGGATATTAGGAGATTCTCGCCTTTAAGGATAGCTCAGGCTATTTCTGCACTTACAGGAACCGCACAAAGTAAATTAGATGCAATTATACCGCCAACCGTAAACAACGATACTTCGGAAGGGTATTCAGTTTCTTCTTTATGGCTAGATACGGTTTTAAATGAGTATTATAGATGTTCAGACCCCACAACCGGGGCGGCCGTATGGCCAAAAACGACATTGACAGCAGACGAATTGGCTACTGTGGCGGTTAGTGGTCAATACTCAGATTTATTAGGTTTACCAATCATACCATCACCGGCAGGGTCTTCGCAATATGAAATACAGCTTAGAAATACAGCAGGAGACGGTTTTGAAGTTAGTTCTAATTTGGCTTACACGCTTGATAGGTTATTAAAAATAGGTGGCACGACAAGCGGAGAAGTAAACGTGTATGCAGGAGACAATCAAAAACAAGTGGTTTTTGGAGCTAGTGAAATTTTTGGAGCCCTCGTTCAGCTATTTAATTTAGATGCGAGCAAATTCTTTCAATTAGCTCAAGTAGATGGTGCAGGGTTCGAGAATTTTATCAATTCTGCAAAACCGTTTGGTTTTAATACTATAACTCCAAACGCAAATGCACAAGTAGATATTGTATCAACAATAAAAGGGTTTTCAAAACCTCGTATGAGCACGGCACAAAGAAGTGCTTTGGGTGTTTTGTTGGCTAATGTTGACGCTGATAAAGGCATGGAAGTTTATGATCTAAACACACTTTCGGGATTTAAATGGAACGGAACGCAATGGGTTGAAGATGGAGCAGGGGGAACACCAACAGTAGAGGAACGAATAATGTTTGATTCAAATCTTGATGTTGTCCGGGTGATTTATTATAGTGGCGTTTTAACATTTGGGGCATTTAATATTGACGGTGTTAAAATTGATACATTGGAATTTGAAACATCAACCGATGGCATCACTTGGACTAGCCATGGTAGTATCGTTGCAAGCGGAACACCGCCAGCAGCTTTAAATGCTTGGGTGGCTTTAAACGGGTCAGGCAATTGGTATTTAAGATTATCGGCAGTTTATAAAGCTGGGCAAACGTTGCCCACAGGAACACAATTTTCATTTGAAAGGTAAATTATAAATTATGGAATATTTAGGAAACTTGGTAATTATCGGAATTTATGTTTTGTTAGAAGTGAAATTTGACGAACAAATAAAATCATCTCTTATCGACAATAAGACAGCTAACAAGCTAATGCACTCATTTTGGCAAAATGCAGGCAGGTTGGTATTGATTTGTGCTATTATTTGGAACCAGCCAATGGAAAAAGACATTATTGCTTTGCATACTTTTTTATTATATACGCTATTTTATTGGTTATTATTTGATTCGATATTTGCAAAAGGCGTATTAAAGCAAGCCCCTTGGTACTTAGGGGAGACCAGCAAAATAGATAAGTTTTTCCCAAAATGGCTCCATTTTATCGTTTGGAACTTAAAAATTTTAGCGTTGGCTTACTTAATTTATTTCTTCATTATAACTTACTAATATGTTATCAAAAAAAATACTTATAAACGGTGTAGAGGCTTACATTCAAAGTAATAAGAACCCCGCTGGAGAGGTTACAATTGATTGGATTGTTAGCTCAATTCATAGACGAATTAATCTTGTTAGAATAAATCATGATTTTATTAACGATGTTATGAGATACGACTATTTGTTAAGTCAAGACGAAATTCTAAATCTAAACGGTTTTGACTACGGAATTAGCGATCCAGATTACACTTTGATACAAAGTGCTCAAATAGCAAGTGAAAGAGCTCAAAGCGAAGTCGCTATTCCTGACGCAAGCTTTCAAAATCCCGTTAATTTGAGCCCATTAACAGCGGTTGGTTTATTTCCGATAAACGCAGCTTGGAAGCATCACTTTAAAGAGCTGGCACAAGAGGGCGTAGTTGATTGGGCTACATTAAGCTTTAGGCAGCCGTTTTATAGCGAAGTACTAAAAACAAATGAAAGTGCTTTAGATGCTGCCGATGGCACGATTAGCGTTAACAATTCTTGGGGTGGCGATGCTAGCTTAGAATATAGTGTTGACAATGGGGCAAATTGGCAATCTTCTAAAGTTTTCAACAGTTTACCGGTAGCTACTTATGAAGTTTTAGTTAGAGATTCGATTGGAAATGAAAGCATAAAAAAAGAAGTTGAAATTTTAGCATTTGCGGAATGATAAACAAGGCTACAAGGTGGGCGAAACGGGAACGGGTTAATGTTGAAAGCGACTTGGAGTTTAACGGAACGAATCAAAATGTCTTGTCTGGGCAAGACTTAACTGTGTCGGGCGACTTTTCTGTTAGCATTATAGAGGAGCGTAATGTAATAAATACGAATAATATGATTTTTTCCATAGGGGATGGAAATTCAGAATATTTGACTATAAGAACAGGCGCAAGCGGTACAGTATCACCAATAGGAGTATTTTTTGTTTCTGGAGGATATGTTATAAACGCCACTAATAAATTGCCTGTTGAACCAGGTGTTGGAACGAATCAAGAGTGGATTAATTATAAATCAAATATAATTATAAACTTTATACAATCTCAAACAAAAATCGAGTGTATCATTAATAATAAAAAAGTTTGGGAGCATATCGACCCTAATTTTTCAGGCTTATCTATTACTGGTAATTTACGGATAGGGGGTTGGCATAATGCTGGAAACGGATTTAACGGTTTAATTTCACAAACCTCTCTTCATACTAAAGCATTAACACCTCAAGAAATATCCTACATCCACACTCAGGGCGGGTTACTTCCAGAATCGGCACACGAATCTTGTATTGCTCATTATCCTTTAACACAAAGACAATATCCAAAGGCGAGTGCGGACTTTATCGTTAAGCATCCTCAATTTGCGTTAAATGATTTAGTTGCTTTTGATGTCGTAGAACAGTACAATTATGCAAAGGTTACTGCATTAACCGCAAATCACGGTGAGCTAATGAATTTTACTGATGCGGAAGTTTTTAATGCAAACAAAACGAGCGTAAAAGATTTTTATTTAAAAAGAATATCTACGGGAAAAGGGTTGTGGCTTTTAGTTAAAACTTCAATTGACCCAGAGTGGGGCAACAGATTGGGTCGATGTAGAATTATAGATATTTCTCCATCAATAGTTGCGGGTTCTTCATTTTCCGTCTTACTTAAAAACTCGATAATAAAAGAGCCTACGGGCAGTAATGTTTCTTTGTTTGAGCTGGGAAGTGTTACGCTTTATATACACGGAACAGAATTAAGAATAAGAGAAGGCATTACTATAACCACATTATTTGTTTTAAGTTCTAATATAACATCAAGTTTGTTAGCATCTTTATCTTACGATGAAAACACAAACATATATACTATAAAAGTCCTAAATACTGAAGTTTTATATGAAACAACGCATTTGGGGCTGGGGTGGGATTTTAGTACTCAAAATGCTTTCGGAATAGGTAGAAATGCAGTAATTGGCCCAGCGAGAGGAATTATATGGTATAATTGTTTACTATTCGATTCAATTAAATCAAACAGCGAATTAAAGCAATGGGTTTTAGGAAACTTTAATTATAGCGGAACACCGATTTTGGATTGGATATTTAATTACGAGCGAGGCGATGTTTCAAACGGGATGACAATTATTGACCAAAGCGGAAATTCCAACGATGGGACATTAACAATGGCTTATCAGGGTTATAATCATCAAATTGAATATAAATCTTTGCTACCTCCCTTAAATCAAGCGTTCAAGATGGATAGAACGTTTTTTATAACAACTCCAACAAGTGTAGGCGATTCGATAGCAAATAACGCCTGCTCCATATTGATTAGATACAAAACGGATGAAAGCGCAATAATAGCAGATGGAATTCAAATTATTGCCCAGTTTCAAGGGAGTTTAATTTTAGCTTCTTATTTTATTGCAGACGGCAAAAGTAAAAGGATTAATGGCTCGGATTATGCGGATGAAGATTTTAAACTACATACTGAAATAACAACTTCGGAAGCGTATTCGGTTTCGCCATTCACAAAGCAGCTCAATGTAGATTCAAAAATCAATAGAGTAAACACTAACTTTTCACAGGTAAGAGATTATACAGGTTCTTCTTTTGTATTAAGGGGCTTAAATGGCGGTAATAACATTCAATTTATTACGCTCGGAATCTGGGATAGAATATTAACGGATAAGGAATGTCTTGAGTTGGGAAATAATACGTCATTTAAAAACCCGACAATAGAACAGCAACAAGGAATGATTTGCTATTATAATATTAATGAAAGCTCTTTTTCTGAAAACGGTTCGGATGTTTTATTAAATGACTATTCCACGAACGGCAATCACGCTATTATAACTGGTTTAGCGGGCGCAACTAGTGCTGATAGGTTGCTAGATGTACAAAATCACTTAGTAGATATTGACGAACTTAGATAATAAAAATATTTATTTATATAGTTTTTTTATATCAAAAAAATTTATTAGATTTGCATTGTTAAATCAAATAAAATAATATGAAAAATATTGAAAATTGCAAGAAAGGCCAGGAATTGATACTTTCAAGAAAGACATTTAATGGTAAAATGGAAGATGTTGCTGTTAAATTTGTCAGGGCTCATGCGAGTGATAAAGGTCGTTGTTGGGTTTCCATTAATGGTAAAGAATGGAGGGTTGCTGTTTCAAAATTAACATTGAAAAGTGAAGAGGTTCCGGCTTATGTAAAATATGGAGAGGCGGAAGAACCACAACTTGGTAATTCAGAAAAAAATAAAATTGAAAATCCAGTAAAAAAACCAAAGGTTTCAAAAGCTATTCAAAACAAACTTGATGAAATAAGTGGTTCACAAAAAGTTGAAACTGTCATTAAGGGAAAAAGAATCAAAAAGAAAAATGTTGATAAAAAAATAGTTGATACAACAAAGGATTCTGGTGTCAAAAAACTTGAAAGAGTTGTTAAATATTTTGCACAAAACCAAAGTGCTGGCCGGAAAGAAATTTCTGAGGCTGTTAATTGCAATATTAATTATTGTGGAATTATTCGTGGAATAGTTAAATTGTATGGCGATGGAATGAATGAGGAACAAATACTTTCAAAGTATGCCTGGTTAACAGAAAATAAAATGTCTCAAATAGCAAACCTTTATAATTCTTATACAAATGGCCAAGCAAAATAATACACCAGCAAAAACGAATGCAATTGCAAAAATGAAAACTCAAGAAGTTGTTCAAGTGCAAGAAGAAAAAAATCCTGTTATGGAAATGCTTCAAATGGCAATGGTCAATAGTGATGTTGATCTTGACAAGATGCAAAAAATTATGGATATGGCTGAACGTCACGAAGAGAAACTTGCTTTTAAAGCATACAACCGGGATATGGCTTTAATGCAAGGAGAAATCCCAGCGATTGAGTTTAACGCTCAAATAAAAGTTAATAACCAAGTTCGTTCAAATTATACAACCTATGAGGGAATAATGAAGGTTATGCAACCCATTTTATCAAAATTTGGTTTTAGTGTTTCATTCAACCCTCAAGCTTCAGATAACCTTTTGACTGTTGATTGTATGATTGCTCATAAAGATGGACACATTGAAAAATCAAGTCTTTCATTACCTTTTGATAATTCTGGAAGCAAAAATAGTGTTCAATCTATAGGTTCATCAATTAGTTATGCAAAAAGATATGCATTATGCCTTAAATTGAATATAGCAACAGGTGGTGAAGATAATGATGGAAATACAATTGAACAGCCACCGAGGTCTTTAGAAGTCCTTAGGACGATGACAAAAAATGCAAAAAACAAAAGTGAACTTGTTATTCTTTGGGGTGGATTAACAGCTAAGGAACAAGAGATAGTTAGTAAAGTTATTGCTGAAAGAAAAGTTGAACTTGGGATTGTAAAAAAATCATAATGGCAGATCCTTATTTTAAAATAGACAGGGTTAGTAATTCAAGCCTTGGTTATTTATACAAATCTCCTGCTTATTATAAGCACAGAATGGATTTTCCTTATGATACAAAATCACCATCATTAACAATGGGTAGCCTTGTTCATTGTTTGACTTTGGAACCTGAGAATTTCAAAAGAGATTTTTGGATTTTAAAAACTCAAAACCGCCCAGAATTTACAAAGGGAATGACTAGTAAGTTAAATAAAGAATGGAAATTTGAACAAGAATTGGAACATTCTGAACAAGATTTGGTTACTGAAGATGAATTAAGAAAAGCAGAGGCAATAAGTAGGAGTCTAGTCCGGGAAGCTGGTAGTTTAATTAATGCTGCAGGGAACAAATTTGAGACTACAAAAATTTGGGAAAAAGATGGCATTAAAATGAAAGGGAAAGTTGACATTGATAATCCTCATTTCTTAGCTGATTTAAAGACTTCTATGACCTCCAACCCACACGACTGGAAAAGGAAGGCATATTGGGACTTTCAATATCACAGACAAGCTGCAATTTACCTTGATGGTGATTCTGATGGTATTTACACAGGAGAAAAAGAATTTTATTTCATTGTTGTTGAAACAACACCTCCATATTTAGTGAGTGTTCACGTTGTTAGTCCTGGTTTGATTGCAAAAGGGATGGTTCAATACCGGGAATTATTAAAAAAATTAAAATGGTGTCAAGAAAACGACAAATACCCGCACTATGACAAGGAGCTTTATGAATGGGACATGTAAACCAAAAAAAAATGACAAAAGTATTAAAAAACAACGCAAAAGAATTAATTGAATCAATTATTAAAAAATTTGGTTCAATAAAAAACTTTGCATCATTGGCAAATGTTGATAAAACACAAATCTTATTTGATCTTGAAATTGAATTGACTTCAAAATCTTTTAAAATGATTCATTCATTATTTGAAGAAACAGATAATGAAAAAAGTGTTTTAAAAATCACGCCAAATTTAAAAGAGATTTTGCATGAAAAAATCTTAGCGCATTCAGATTCAAAAAATGATAAAAAACGTTCTTCTTACAGGGAATTTTTTGTTAAAAATCCAACTTGGACAAATACATACTTTAGTGAAGTTATGAATGGTAAAAGAACCCGGATAAGCACAAAATTGAAATTGCTTTGCAGGAAACTTGAAATTGAAATTGAAAAATATATTTAAGTGAACTACCCACCTACGCCAAGAGGCGATAGGTGGGCTTCCTGCTTCACAGCCCCAACTAATGTTGGCAACTCCACAGGCTTTATATCGGACAGTTCCTGCCCTGAATGTTTTAATGCAAATTGTTTGATATTGATTGCAGCGTTTACATCTCTATCGTGTCCTTTTGAACATATAGGACAAGCCCAAACTCTATCAGACAATTTTAATTCTTTGTTAATATAACCACAACTTGAACACATTTTAGATGATGGAAAAAACGTTCCAACTCTTAATATATTATTCCCATACCAATCAGATTTGTATTCTAACATTTCTGTAAAAGAACGCCAACTAACATCAGATATTGCTTGTGCTAATTTGTGATTTTTAACCATATTCTTGATTTTCAACGTTTCAAGTGCAATTGTATCAATTTGGCTATCGTTAATTAATTCACTTGATAATTTATGTTGAAAATCTTTTCTTTGATTTGTTATTCTTTCGTGAAGCAATGCTACTTTTAAGTTTGCTTTCTTTCTGTTTGCACTACCTTTTATTTTTTTTGACGCTCTACGTTGTAAAACTTTTAGGCGTTGCATAGATTTACGTAAATGCTTTGGGTTTTCAAACACTTCTCCATCAGAAGTTATTGCGAAATCTTTTATCCCAAAATCCAAACCAATAGTTGTACTTTCTTTAATAGGTTTCTTTTTAGGAAATTCAATATTTGTATCTACTAATATTGAAACAAAATATTTACCAGTTGGTGTTCTGTTTATAGTTGCTTGTTTAATAGTTCCTTTTAATTCCCTATGAAGTATTATTTTAATACCTTGTTTGCCGAATTTCGGAATTATTAATCTATTTTCTTTCAATTTCACACTTTGCGGTATAGAGAAAGATTGTTTTCCTTTATGCTTACTTTTGAATTTAGGAAACCCACCACCTTTGAAAAACCCACGATATGCAATATCTAAATTAAGAAGTGAGTATTGTAAAGATTGACTATTTATTTCTTTTAACCACTCACATTCTTGCTTCAAATCTTTTAATTGCTTCTGTAAATCATACCTTGAAAGATTAACTTTATTTCCTAAATATGCAGATGTTTTAGTTTCTAAAGCGAGGTTATACAAAAATCTACTTGCTCCAATATGCTTGTTAAGCAACTCTTTTTGGGAGTTGGTAGGAGAAATGCGAAAACGATACGCTCTAAACATAATGCAAATATATAACTTTTTTAACTAAAATATAAATCATATACAAACGTTTAATATATTTGTACTTTGATACGCAATTCCTCACACCCACGCAAAAGCGATGAATGTGATTTCTTGCTAACATCTTTTAAAATAATTTATTATGACCAAAGAAGAGTACAACATTGCGTATAGTCAATATCAAGTTTTGAATAATTGCCTTGCTAGTTCATACAGGTTGAAAGAACAAGCTAGCCAATTGGTGATTCAAGATAAAAATGATTTGCAGGCACAAACAATGTTGTTAAATGCTGAACATGACATTAACCAATTGAAAGGACCGGTTTCATCAATATGGGCTGAAATGTTAAAAAGTCTTGAAAAAGAATTTAATTTTAAGAGGTTAAAAAATCCGATGTATTCAATAAAAGAAGAATCAAAATTAAAAATTGAAAAATAATGGCTGGTATAAACAAATTTATAGGAATTGGAAATCTAGGGAAAGACCCGGAAATCAAAACATTTGATTCAGGAAATAAACTTGCTTCATTTAGTGTAGCAACCTCTCGGGAATGGAAAGACAAAGAAAGTGGCGAAAAGAAATCGGAGACTGAGTGGATTAATTGTGTTGTTTGGGGAAAGCTTGCGGATGTTGTTGAACAATATGTAAAAAAAGGTAATAAAATTTATATTGAAGGTAGATTGAAAACAAGGTCTTGGGAAAAAGATGGGTCCACTTTTTACAGAACTGAAATAATGGTAAGCAATTTAGTTATGTTGGGCTCAAAGTCTTCTGATGGTTCTTCAAATGGCCCTCAGGAAGCACCAATAAAGGAGGACGATTTGCCTTTTTAGTATTTTATTGTATATTTGCATTGTTAATTGTAGCCGATGTAGGAAACGATACAATTAAATTAACGAAACTTATAAAAGTTCAATCTTTAGTAGAAGCCTACACTTCGAAAAAGGTTGAACTTTTTTTATTGGCTAAAAATTAAGTAATGAAAAAAACAATTAAGGATTTGTTCCCAAATTTAACACATATTCAAAGGTGCAAGGTTGGTGAAAAGGCTAATTTATTTGGCATATTAAGGTCTGGAGATAAGGTCTTAGAGGGTGAAAATAAAGTTTGTCAATATGACGAATCAGATTTTAAAAGCCTTGAGGAAATTTGTAAGGTTATAGAAATTAATAAAAATGATTAATTATGGCACAAGGAAAAAAATCATTTCAACTTTATACTGAATGGATAGAGATATTTATGGAGTTAGAAGATGCTGATGCAGGTCAACTCATAAAACATATTTTTAAATATGTAAATGACAATAATCCATCAACCGAAAACGCATTTGTAAGATTAAGTTTTATACAAATAAAACAGCAATTAAAGAGAGATTTGCAAAAATGGAGGAATATTACAGAACGTAATAAGGCTAATGGGGTTAAAGGGGGCAGACCAAGAACCCAAACAAACCCAAAAAACCAGATCGGTTATTCTGGTAACCCAAACAAACCCAAAAAACCCGATAAGGTAGAAGATAAGGTTAAGGTAGAAGATAAGG
>VAPL010309008.1_pt1 | contig 43733 bp, 37 predicted proteins | sample 3395061 | NCBI WGS metagenome assembly VAPL01 (sample SAMN08290444, study PRJNA428436) | hydrothermal vent metagenome | isolation source: Deep-sea hydrothermal vent chimney 2 | place: Pacific Ocean: Juan De Fuca Ridge | depth 2182 m m | reverse complement strand
TTGATGAATTTTTTCCAATTACTCACTTCTATTTTAATTTTTTTAATGGTGTTCGTGAACCTCCTTTGTCGGTTTCTTGCCATATTTTTTCAAACTAACCCATTAGTCCTTCAAAAAACACCTACGAATTGAATAAAAATTCATTCAAACTGTAAACAAATATTAGGTCGAACTCAGGTTTCAATTATAAAACTTCCTTCTTCGGTCTTCTAGCTTCAAGCCTGTTTTTAATCATTCTATTTATCTATCTTTGAACTTCAAAATTCAATCTATGCAAAGAAGTTTTAAAGAGTATCTAATAATCTCTCTTAAAGGATTAGCAATGGGTGCAGCCGATGTTGTACCGGGTGTTTCTGGAGGAACAATTGCTTTTATTTCGGGTATTTATGAAGAATTGTTAGAGAGTATCAATGCTGTTAATTTCAATGCATTAAAGATTTTGAGATCAGAAGATTTTAAAGCAATGTGGAAGTCTATAAACGGCAATTTTTTACTTTCACTAGTATTAGGAATAGGTCTCAGTATTGTTTCTTTTGCAAGATTGATTAGATGGTTGTTAGAAAATGAACCTATATTAGTTTGGTCTTTCTTTTTTGGTTTGGTAATAGCGAGTGTTATTTTCGTGGCAAAACAAATTAAAAAATGGAATTTTATAACCGTATTTATGCTTCTTATAGGAACAGCAATTGGTTATTATATAACTATTTTACCACCAATGGCAGGAAATTACACCTCGAATTGGTTTTTATTTATTGCTGGTAGTTTGGCTATTTGTGCAATGATCTTACCCGGAATTTCAGGAGGCTTTATCTTATTAATTTTAGGAGCCTATAAACCGGCTTTAGATGCCTTAAATAATTGGGATTTTAAATCTATCTTTTTATTAATTTCAGGTGCAGTTGTAGGCTTATTAACCTTCTCTCGCCTGTTGAAATGGTTGTTTGATAAATACCATACCTTAACATTAGCTGTCTTAACAGGGTTTATTTTGGGTTCTTTAAATAAGATTTGGCCTTGGAAAGAGGTTTTAACATGGCGTACTAATTCACACGGTGTAAAAGTGCCATTTAGTGAGAAAAGTATATCTCCATTTGCTTTCGAAGGTGATCCGGAATTATTATGGGCTATTCTTTTAGCAATAATAGGTTTTTTAGTGATTGTACTGTTAGAAAAATCAGCAACGATAAAAATAAATTAAAAAAATGCCTAAAGAGCGTACCTTTACTGATAAATTCTTCCTTTTTATAAAAGGATTGGCCATGGGTGGCGCAAATAAAGTACCAGGGGTTTCCGGTGGTACAGTGGCATTTGTTATCGGTTTTTATGAAGAATTGATCTATTCTCTGCAAAAGGTAAATGGTAAGGCTTTTAAATTATTGTTGAATGGCAGGTTTAAAAGTTTCTTTCAATATACAAATGCGCAATTCTTATTGTTGATCTTTGGCGGTAGTATTTTTAGTTACTTCAGTGTATCTCTACTGTTAGATTATTTGATCAGGAATTATGAATTGTATGTTTGGAGTACTTTTTTTGGAATGATTTTCGGTTCTATTTATTATATCAGTAAACAGTTTAATAATTGGAGCTTTAAAAATATTATCGGTATTGTGGTTGGTATTAGCTTAGGAGTTGCTATTAGTTTTATGAGTCCAGCTAAGGAAAATGACAATTTGTGGTTTGTTTTCTTTTGTGGAATTATAGGAGTATCCGGGATGACCTTGCCGGGATTATCAGGTTCATTTATATTGATTTTGCTGGGTAATTATGTACTGCTCTTGGTTGATTCAGTAAACATGTTATACAAAACCATTATAGATATTTTTTCTGGTAATTTCGATTTTTTACAAGACTCGGTTCGGGTTCGATATTTAAAAATAGTAGCTTCATTCGGGGCTGGTTCTGCATTTGGATTGGTAGTCACATCTCAAATTTTAGGCTATGTTTTAAAGCGTTGGCATCAATTGGTTACTGCATTGATCATTGGTTTTATCAGTGGTTCTTTAGGAATCGTATGGCCATGGAAAAGAGAAATTTATAAATTTGAAAATGGTAAGTATCTATTAGATTCAACCGGGCAAAAGGTTGTAGAAAATTATAAACGTTATTTGCCTGATGTTTCTGATCTTCAAACTTGGACAGCGATTGCTTTTATTTTATTAGGAATAGGAGTTTTATTATGGATAGACTATTATGGAAGAAAATCTAAAAAAGATGCATAAATTCGGATTGTTAGGTAAGAATATTTCCTATTCTTTTTCTAAAAATTATTTTACGAAAAAGTTTGTAGCACTTGAATTAGATAATTATAAGTACTTCAATTTTGATATTCAAAATATCAATGAGTTTCCTGAAATTATTGCTAACGGAGTTAAAGGATTGAATGTAACCATACCGTACAAAGAGCAAGTGCTAGATCTTTTAGATGAAATTGATGAAGACGCAGCTAAAATAGGAGCAGTAAATACTATCAAGATCACTAATAATAAATTAAAAGGATTTAATACAGATGCATATGGGTTTGAAGAATCATTAAAACCTCTTTTGAAAGATCATCACACAAAAACATTGGTTTTAGGTACAGGTGGTGCCTCTAAAGCAGTGGTTTTTGTATTGAAAAAACTTTCTATTGATTACTTAGTAGTATCAAGAAATCCTGTTAAAAATCAAATTCAATATAAAGATCTTACTAAAGAAACCTTAAAAGAATATTCCATCATTATTAATTGTACACCGTTGGGGACATATCCTGACGTAGATAATTGCCCAAATATTCCTTATCAAGCTATTACAGATAGACATTTGTTATACGACCTTATATACAATCCTGCTAAAACAAAATTTCTCTCTAAAGGAGAAAAAAGAGGTGCAACGATTTGTAACGGATTGAGTATGCTAGAACTACAAGCAGAAAAGTCTTGGGAAATTTGGAATGAATAATTCAGCAAATCAGACGCAACCAAATATAAATTATATCATCTTATATTTTATAAGTACTTTTGTATTGTAAATACTGTTAGTAGCTTTCAATAGATGTTTATTGAAAGAAGAACCTTAAACATTTATCAAGATGTTAGACGAGAATATAGACAACTTAAATTCGGAAAACCTTACCGAAGACTCCACATCAAATTCAACTTCTGAAGCTGATACTCCTGAATTAAACGAAAAGAATACTATTGAAACTGATTCAAAAGAAGAAGTGAACTCTGAAAATGAGATTGCTGATGAAGTAGTAGATGTAGAGAAAAAAGTTATTGAAGAAGAAAAGATAACTGATAAGGAAAAAGCTACTGTTGAAGAGGTAATGGCTGAGGAAGAGCTTGTAATTGAGGAAGAGGTTGCTGTCGAAGAAAAAGCCGTTGTCGAAGAAAAAACTACTGAGGAAAAAACTGAGATTGAAGAAGCTACAGATGTTGAAGATAAGGATGCCGACAAGGATGTAACTGAAGAAGAAGTAGTAATTGTTAAAAAAAAGATTGAAGAAAAAGTTGATTATAATAAGTTAGATTTAGAACAACTCGTTAAAGAATTCCAAAAACTATTAAAACATGGTGCTATTCAAAATATCAAGAATGATATAGAAAACATCAAACTTAGTTTTAATCAAAAATTTGGTGAATTATTAAAAGAAAAAAAGGAAGCTTTTTTAGCTGAAGGCGGTAATGAAATTGATTTTCATTATTCCAATCCGATAAAATCGGTTTATAATGACTTACTTTTTGAATTTAAAACAAAAAGACAAAACCATTATAAACAAATAGAAGAAGAGCAAAAAGAAAATTTAGCAAAACGACTGACGCTCATAGAAGAATTAAAGCATTTAATTGATAATGCTGAACCTTCGACCATGTATAATCAATTTAGAGGTTTACAAGATAAATGGAGAACGATTGGCAATATACCAAGGACAAAATATAATGATACTTGGCGTACCTATCATCACCATGTTGAACGTTTTTACGATTTATTACACCTGAGCAATGACCTTAGAGATTTAGATTTCAAACACAATTTAGAAGAAAAGTTGAAATTGGTTGAAAAAGCAGAAGAATTAGCAGAAGATAATGACCTAAATAAGGCTTTTAAAGAATTACAAGAACTGCATAGGTTATGGAAAGAAGATATTGGTCCGGTAGGTAGAGAACATCGGGAGGAGATTTGGGAGCGCTTTAGTAATGCCACAAAAAAAATTCATGGGAAAAGACATGAATTACAGAAAACACTAGAATCAAAATATGAAGATAATATTGTTATAAAGAGAGAAGTAATTGATAAGATTTCTAATTTAATTACTGATAAGATAGATTCTCATAGAGTTTGGCAACAAAAAATAAAAGAATTAGAAGCATTGCGTCAAGAATTTTTTAAGATTGGTAGAGTGCCAAGAAACATGAACGATAAGATTTGGGATGAATTTAAAAGTGCTACACGAAATTTTAATAAAATTAAGAATGTTTTTTATAAAAGTATAAAAAGTGACCAACAAGAGAACCTCAATAAAAAAAATGCACTTGTTGAAAAAGCCGAATCTTTAAAAGATAGTGATGATTGGGATACTACTACCGATCTAATGAAACAAATCCAAGCAGAGTGGAAAACCATAGGTCATGTGCCAAGAAAATTTTCTGATAAAATTTGGAAACGTTTTAAAGATACCTGTAACCATTATTTTGACAGATTGCATGGTGTACAAGATGAGGCTAATAAAGAACAAGTTGAAGCATTCAGTAAGAAGAAAGAACTACTTGAAAATCTTAAAGGTCAGGCTAATAAAGATGAGGCCTTAACAATGGAAGTCGTTAGCTCATATGTTGATGATTGGCATAAGTTGGGTAGTTTGCCTAGTAATATGCGTCATATTGATGTGAAATTTAACAAGACATTAAATGCTTTATACGGTAAGTTAAATTTAGACGAGAAAGAAATTTCTATGTTAAAATTTAAAAATATTATCAATAATTATCTATCTAATAATAATTTACGTAAGATAGATAGCGAGCAATTATTTGTTAGAAAAAAGATTGATGAAACTACGAGGGAAATTCAACAACTAGAGAATAATATTAGTTTTATTTCTAATGCTTCAGATGATAATCCGCTATTAAAAAATGTTCGTGATAATATTGAAAGGCACAATAAACAATTAGATATTTGGAAGACTAAATTAGGTTATATTACTAGTTTAGATTATTAGGGGCATCTTTATTAATTTTACTTCGGTCTTCTGACTTCCGACTTTTTTAAATATATTACCGGTTTAGATTATTAATTTAGAATATATCCTTTTTATATTGTAGCTAATAGTTTAATACTTCGGTCTTCAAACTTCTGACTTCCGACTTTTTAAATAATTACCATCTTATAATCACACTTCCCCAAGTAAAACCACTACCAAAAGCAGCAAGTACTACAAGATCATTGTCCTTTATATTACCATTTTCCCAAGCTTCGGTCAAGGCAATAATGATGGATGCAGCTGTAGTATTACCGTATTTCATTATATTGTTGTAAACTTGATCATCTTTTAAACCAAACTTTTTTTGCACAAATTGTGAGATACGTAGATTTGCTTGATGTGGAATAAACATATCAATATCGGAAACTTGCAAATTATTAGCTTCTAAACCTTCCATAATAACTTCACTAAATCGAACGATAGCATTTTTAAAAACAAATGTGCCATCCATATAAGGAAAATAGGAAATATCTTTTCCGTTAGAGTTAATAATTTCAGGTACCCAATTTTTGATACTTGGTGAGGCAACAATTAGTTTGTCAGCATGTTTACCTTCACTATGTAAGTGCGATGATAAAATACCTTTATTATTATCTTCTTCTCTTGAAAGTATACAAGCACCGGCACCATCGCCAAAAATTACAGAAACGCCACGACCACGAGTAGTTTTGTCTAATCCATTTGAATGAAATTCGGCACCAATTACCAATATATTTTTATACATACCGGTTTTTATAAACTGATCAGCGGTAGAAAGAGCATATATAAACCCGGAGCATTGATTACGAATATCAATGGCACCTATCGTAGGCATATCTAACATATCTTGAACCTGAACACCGCAACCGGGAAAAAAATAATCAGGACTCAAAGTAGCAAATACAATAAAATCAATATCATCTTTGCTTAGACCGGCACGTTCAATAGCAATTTTTGCAGCTTTTACACCCATAATGGCAGAAGAATCTTCACTGCCATCAGGAATCCAATGGCGTTCTTTGATACCTGTGCGCTCTTGAATCCATTCATCATTGGTATCCATTAATTCGGATAGATCATCATTAGTAACAACATTATCAGGTACATAATATCCTAAACCGGTAATTTTTGAATTATACATCTTCTTTCTAATTGTTTAATGCTTTCAAATATAGATAATTTATTATGCATAGAATAGTAAATTTTAGGCTTAAATTAACTTAAAGGAGGTTAAATGATCTTTAGTTCGCGAAATTTTGGAATTTATTATTTGCCTTGAAGCTTCGGGAAGGATAGACTTCTGCCATCTTGTCATTTTAAATATTTTTGGCATTTTTGTTGACAAGTACATTTATATAGAAATTTAACTAAAATTAATCAGATTCTCTCCCGGTAACTATCGGGATTCACGGGAATGACAAATAAAAATTTATATTATGGCTAAAGGAACAATCAATGTCTCGGTTGAAAACATATTTCCACTAATAAAAAAATTCTTGTATTCTGATCATGAGATCTTTTTACGAGAATTGATTTCAAACGCAACGGATGCTTCATTAAAGTTAAAACATTTAGCTTCAGTAGGAGAATACAAAGGAAAAATAGACAATTTACAATTAGAAGTAAAGATTGATAAAGATGCTAAAACAATTAGCATTATTGATAACGGTATTGGTATGACCGAAGAAGAAGTAAAAAAATATATCAACGAAATTGCTTTTTCAGGGGCAGAAGATTTTTTAGAAAAGTTTAAAGATAAAAAAGCTGATGATGCCGGTATTATAGGTCATTTCGGGCTTGGCTTTTACTCTTCTTTTATGGTTGCCAAAGAAGTTGAGATTATTACCAAATCGTATAAAAAAGGAAGCAAAGCTGTGCATTGGTCCTGTGATGGATCGCCGGAATTCAGTCTTGTTCAATCTGATAAAAAAGATAGAGGTACAGAGATCGTATTGCACATTGATGATGATTCTAAAGAGTTTTTAGAAGAAAGTAAGATACGTGAACTTTTGTTAAAGTATAATAAGTTTATGCCGATTCCGATTAAGTTTGGAACCAAAGAAATTAATGATCCAAAACATACACCAAAAACGACTAAGGACAAAGATGGTAAAGAGACAACCGAAGATCAAAAAATGATTGCGGTTGATGATATCATTAATAATCCGAATCCGGCTTGGACAAAACAACCTTCAAATTTAAAGAAAGAAGATTATAATTCTTTTTATAGAGAATTATATCCTATGCAGTTTGAAGAGCCTTTATTTAATATTCATTTGAATGTTGACTATCCGTTTAATTTAACCGGTATTTTATATTTCCCTAAGTTGACTAACAATTTAGATCTTCAAAAAGATAGAATTCAATTATATCAAAATCAGGTATTTGTAACTGATAATGTTGAAGGTATAGTTCCTGAATTTTTACAAATGCTCCGTGGTGTGATCGATTCACCTGATATTCCTTTAAATGTTTCTCGTAGTTATTTACAAGCAGATGGATCGGTTAAAAAAATTGCATCATATATCACTAAAAAAGTTGGCGATAAATTGCAATCATTATTTAAAAAAGACAGAGCCGAATTTGAAAAAACATGGAACGATATTAAAATAGTCATTGAATACGGAATGCTTTCTGAGCCAAAATTCTTTGAAAAAGCGCAGAAATTTGCATTGTACCCAACAGTTGATGATACCTATTTTACCTTTGAAGAACTAAAAGAGAGAACAAAAGACCTTCAAACAGATAAAGATGGTAATTTAATAGTGTTATATGCAACAAATAAAGATGAACAGCACAGTTATATACAAGAAGCAAAAGAGAAAGGTTATGAAGTTTTATTTTTAGATTCACCTATAGTTTCACATTTGATCCAAAAGTTAGAAGGTGAGAACTCTGAATTATCTGATAAAAAACAACCAATTAAATTTTCTCGTGTTGATGCTGATTTTATGGATAATCTAATCAAGAAAGATGAAGATCAAATCTCTAAATTGACAGATGATGAAAAAGGTAAGTTAAAGGAAATTGTTGAAGGTATTGTGCCTAAAGAAAAATATACGGTACAATTAGAAGCGTTAGATTCTAAGGCGAATCCGTTTATCATTACCATTCCGGAGTTTATGCGTAGAATGAAAGAAATGCAGGCTTCCGGTGGTGGTGGTGGAATGATGGGAATGGGTGGTTTTCCTGATATGTATAATTTGGTAGTAAATACCAATAATGACTTGATGCAAAAAATAATGAAGGCAAAAGGTAAACGTGAAGAATATGTAAATCAAGCCTTAGATCTAGCAAAACTATCTCAAAATTTATTGCAAGGTGAAGACCTGACGAATTTTATCAAGCGTAGTTTTGACCTTATGAAGTAAATAGTTGTCATTCCTGCGTAGGCAGGAATCTCATAGTTAAGAAAAACCGTTTCTCTAATTAGAAAAACGGTTTTTTGGCTTTCTTATTAAAAAGAGCTAATTTACACACATAATGTAAATAAAGTGCATACGCACTTTATTATACCGTTGTGCGTCATTAAAAACAGACTGAAAATTGAATGAAATAGCAAAGAAAATAACATTGAATTATTGCAGTCTTAAAAACTCAACAATTAAGAATTGGGAAACCAAAAGTAGGATTTTTGAGTATAAAAAAGGAGAACTTTTAGTAAAGAAAGGGCAACATAATCATAAATTGTTTTACATAATAAAAGGCTCTGTAAAAGCATATTATATCAATAATGACAAAAAAATTATTGATTGGTTTACATTTGAAAATGAATTTATTACTTCAAGTACAAGTTATCTAACTGACGAACCCAGTCTTCATTTTATTGAAACTTTAGAGAATTGTGTAATCCTTGAAACTGATAAAAATAATGTGGAGTTACTCTGTGAAAGTCATCACGATTTTGAACATTTGTTTCGTGTTATTTTATCAAAAGTAATCGTTCAGTTCAGACATAGAATTGTTTCGCTTCAATTTAAAACTGTTAAGCAACGTTATAATAGTTTAGTAAAGCAATATCCACAAATTGAACTAAAAGTACCATTGGGAGGTATTGCATCTTTTTTGGGAATAACACAGGAAACTTTAAGCAGAATAAGAGCATCCAAAGAATAATTTGATATAGGTCAAAAAATATCTTTGAGAAATCAAGTATTTTTGCACTACAAATAGAACAATCAAATTATGAAATTAATCAATGGGAAAATATTAATATACACAGGAATTGCACATTTTTTGTTAGGTGTATCACCATTTGCTTTTGGAAAACAATTTTTAGAATTTTCTAAAACTTACTTTTTTAAAATTAGTGAAGGTCTTTTCGAGTTCCCATTGCTAAACGGAATTATGAATTATGAAAACTTTGCCTCTTTTTGGTTTGTATATTTTGGTGTTTTAATAATTCCCATTGGAATTCTGGTAGATTTTATTGAAAAGAATAATAAAATAGTACCGAAAAAATTTATTTTGGTATATTTAATAGTTGTCTTAATTGGTGTTTATATGATACCTTTTTCAGGAATGACTTTTCTTATGTTGCCTCACGCTATATATATGTTTATTCAGAGAAATAATCAGTTGAATAATGGCAAAGTATAAAGTCCCAAATGAAAAACATTTAAAAGATAAGTGGATTATTCAAAAGTTAGCATCTGATTTTGAACTTCTTGACGTTTGGGAATATCCTATATGTTTTAAAGTATCTGAAAATGATAGTTTGTACAAGTTTAGAAAATATGCTATAAAACCAACGCTAAAAAATGTTTTTAACTTTTCTCTTACAGGTATGTTATTTTCATTTAGAGCAATAATTGGTAAAATTTTCAGGTTAGATAAAAATGTAAATAATTTGCCAATACCCAACTGTAAGGAAATAAGTTTGGCTGAACGAATGAATGAAAAAGAAAAACTTTTACATTTATCGGAACTTGATATTGACTTACGAACAGATAATTATTTCGATTTTCAAACCGTTTATTCAATGAAAAATGAAACTATCAACGAAATTTCAAATGCAACGGAACATACCTTGATGCATTATTCTTGGAAACAGCAAAATGAAGATTGTTATGTAATCCAAATGGCATCTTATGTAAAACATAGAAATAAGTATGGAAAATATTACATATGGCTAATAAAACCCTTTAAATATTGGATTGTGTATCCATACTTATTTGATGAATATGTTAGAAGGTGGAATGATTACAAAACAACGAACGCACAACAAAATGTATAAGTAATGGCTATGAAAGCGCAACCCTCAAAGGTTTGTGCTTTTTTTGTATTTTTGTGCTAACCCGAAAAGTTGTGTTTTATCATCGCCACTACTCATACACCAACCGTCAGACTACGCAAAAACTTCCACACATTTTTCTAGAATAACTCATCAATATTTTGTATTTTTTTTAGCGTAATTCTTATCTGATTTTTATACAAGGATTTGACCGAGAACAACTCATCATGATGACTTTGAGTCTAATGTAGCACAAGACTCTTGGGCGCGTATAGTAGATTGGTTTGTTGATGCACTTCCCATCGATGAACTCGGTTTAAAAACATACTTCAATCTGAAGGGCGCCCTCCTTATAAAGCTTCTGACTTACTCAAACTTTTTTTATTTGGTTATAAATAAATTGCGATCTTCTCGTGATTTAGAAAAAGCTTGTAGAGTATGTAATTTACGTGAACAATGTACCAGAAATAAGAACGGTCGTTTTATTGAACGTTCTATATTATCAATAAGCTTTAGAAGAAAATCAAAAAAGAGTAGAAAATAATACGGAATATTACAGACTTAGACAACAAATTACAGAACATCTCCCGATAGCTATCGGGATCGGAACTCTAAAAAGACAATGGGGATTTACCTATACCTTAATGAAAGGGAAACAAAATGTACTCTCTGAAGTCAATCTAATGATGATTTGCTATAACCTTAAAAGAATTAGTTCAATCTTTACCATGAACGAATTAAAAACTAAGCTTAAAAAGCTTAGTCGTATATTTTTCAATACTATGGAGCCTTTTTTAAGCTGTTTAAAGTATTTTCTATTGCTAAACTGCATAGAGAATCTTAAAAAGATCAAAATAAAAGTTCTCTAGAAATCATAACAATAACTCTTATTTACTAAATTTGAATCTAAACTGAGTTTGTGCGCGAACTCCCGTTAGCCACCATTACATAAATATGAAATAGGTATTTAGAAAGAAAGGAATTATACTTTAAAAAAAATGACCATTGATCAAATTGTTATATTATTAATTATCGTAATGACTTTTTCCCTTTTTATTTGGGGACGTTTTCGATATGATATTGTTTCGATTATTGCTTTAGGTACTTTATTCATTGCTGACAAGATACTTGGGGGAGAAACATCAAATTTAATCATGGATGAGTCTGATATATTCATTGGCTTTGCACATCCAGCAGTTATAACTGTAGCCTTGGTACTTATAATTAGTAGGGCACTACGGAATTCTGGGGTAGTTGATTTGATTTCTCGCCAAATAGCTCCTTTTTCTAAAAATCAGCTTACTCATATCACTAGCTTGAGTGGAGTAGTAGCGATTCTTTCGGCTATTATGAATAATGTTGGCGCACTCGCTTTAATGCTACCAGTAGCACTCAAAAGTTCCATAAAACAAAAACGATCACCCAGTATTATTCTAATGCCACTAGCATTTGCTAGTATTCTAGGGGGAATGATAACCATGATTGGCACACCTCCTAACATTATAATTTCTACTTTCCGTAAAACACAGTTCATAGATTTGAAAGCACGAGCATTGGAAGACCCATCCTCTCCTGCGGCTAAATATTTTGCATCTCAAAATATAAATATTGAACAATTTAAGCCTGAAGTATTTAGTATGTTGGATTTCACTCCGGTAGGAGGAGTAATAGCATTAATAGGCGTATTATTTATTGCTTTAATTGGTTGGCGGTTGATACCCAAAACACTTCATAAAAAATCTATAACGGAATCTCTTTTTTCTATTGATGAATATATAACCGAGATACGTATTCCTGAAGGATGCAAATTTATTGGGCTGCAGGTAAGCGAAATAGAAAATTTTACAAAAGACAGGCTTACCATATTTGGACAAATATCCAAAGATGAAGCGATGCGCTTGCTCCACAATGATCATATCATTAAGAAAGGAGACCGATTTCAAATCAAATCTGATCCTGTAGATCTGAAGGTGATGATGGACGAATATGGTTTGCGACTTACAAAAATAATGCGCCAACGCATAGATCGGTTAAAAAACATGTATACTACTTTTAAGGAGGTACTGATAACACCGGGTTCGCTATTAGAAAATCAAACTCGAGATTTTTTTCATAAGCATACTTCAAATACGTTGATTCTCATGGCTGTAGCACGTCAGGGAGAGCCCATACGTAAACGTCTTGGAAAGATGATTTTTAAAGTTGGAGATGTTTTGTTACTACAAGGTAGTGTTGATAATCTCAAGGATAATATAAGTTCTCTCGATCTTATACCGTTGGCAGAAAGAAATGTAGAAGTAGGTATATATTCTAAAGTAGGTTTAGCTTTATTAATTTTCGGCTCTGCCATCGTATTAAATATTTTCGGTATTCTACCCGTCACATTGGCTTTTATAGGGGCTGTTTTAATGTATGTTTTTACAGGTATTCTCCCCCTTCGTGAACTTTACCAACAAATAGATTGGCCAATTATTGTATTATTGGGTGCCATGATCCCTGTAAGTAATGCACTTCAAACAACAAAAAGCACGGGATTAATAGCTGATTTTATGTTAAGCATGACTACTAATTTACCATCTTGGTCTATTTTGGCTTTAATTATGATTATTACCATGACTCTTTCAGATATAATCAATAATGTAGCAACAGCTCTTATCATGGCACCGATTGCAGTTGAAATTGCAATATCTATTGGAGTTAGTATTGATCCATTCTTAATGAGTGTAGCCGTTGGGGCTTCATGTGCTTTTCTCACACCCATAGGTCATCAGTGCAATGCTCTTATACTTGGGCCTGGAGGATATCGATTTTCTGATTATTGGAAAATGGGTTTACCATTGGAAATTCTTATTGTTACAATAGGTACACCCCTGATATTGTATTTTTGGCCATTATAAATAACCCAATAAAGATTTAATGATTGTTCTTTTAATATTTAGACCTTGTCTGAGTCGTCTTCTCCTTTAATATGAGATACCAATACTAGGGTAACGTTTTAAGGCAGTACAACAAATCTAGCTTAAAAAACACTTTGTAAAGTAAGTAATTTATAAAGCAGTAAAACAATGGTTAACAATGGTAATGGTTGCACAAGACTTTAAATTCTTTTTAAGATTATCACTTTAAACTCTTTTTAGAGAAACAGTAATTGAGTACTTCTAAGAATTTGATTATTTTTTAATTGTTTACAACCGTTTATTTTGCTTAATATGTGTTGAATTTGATGATTTAGATTAAAAGCTAGTGATTGTGCATCACTGGTTACTACTTTACTTATAAATTTTAGATTTTTTTTAAATTATAAATAATAGTAACCATACATAACTTTGTAAACCAGATGTCTTAACGAACATAACCGCCCATTTGAGCGATTTTTATGATTTATTCCACAGGAAAATCAAAATATTTATTAGGATAAGGTTCTTTAGCCAATGTAAAATGCCACCATTCTTTTTCATAAGGTTTAAAACCATGTTTTACCATACGGCGTTGTAACATTAATCTGATAGCCCGTTGGTTTTTAGTGATATTTTTATAATTTATCCACGATTTTTTATCAAAAAGATCATACTCCCCGCCTAAATCTAAAATATGTCCTGTTCTTAAAGAAACAATAGTAACATCTACTGTGCTTCCTCTACTATGACCTGATTTAGAAGCAATATAACCTTCATTAAATAGGTCTTTTTTATTTACATTCGGATAAAATTGTTTTTTCATCTTAGTGTCAGTTGAGTCTTTAGACCATCTTACAAAATGATTTACAGCCGTTTGTGGTCTGTAAGCATCAAAAATTAATAATCCGAAACCTAATCTTTCAAATTCTTCTTGTACTTTTTTCAGGGCTTCAGTAGCTTCTTTGGTCAAAATACATTTAGGTTTTATATAGCCATTTATAGGTTCTCCAACAAAGTTATTAGAAGAATAATATCGCAAGTCAGTTCGTAACTTAGGAATTACTTCTTTAGCATAAACAAAGCCCTCCGGTAATGTGCCGTGGTCATATTGAGCGTTTGCATTCGTTGATAAACCAACATATAGAATTATGATCAAAAGGTTTATAAAACGTAAGGTTTTCATATTAATTAAGCTTTTGGGTTATGCATTTAACGCTAAAGTGTTAAATATATTTTAACATATTAATATCTAAATCAAAGATATGACTAAGACTTAATATATAATATTTTTTTTCAGAAAATCTTCACCCTGAAAAAAACCTTATTTTACCTTTATATACGTACTTCATTTTTATTGCCTTGAAGTTAAAATAATAACAAAAATATTTAATGTGTTAAAAACTGTATTAGTAGGATATCTTATTGGAAAGTTTTTTGTTTATCAGCTTAAATCATTCTATCTTTCGAAATATATTTTTTTATGGATGAATGAAAAGCTGATTTCAAAGAAAAAACCTGCTTATCCTGTAACAAAATCGTTGTCAGATTACCTCACGGCACATGGCAGAAATATAAAAATTCCTATCTATTATGATGACCTACTTCGTTTTCAAGGAGCTGTAGAAATTTATGATAAAGATGGTAATGATACACTTTGGTTAAGTACTTATTTTGCTGAACATGAACGCGAAGAAATTGAATTGAGTTTAAAAAGGATATATACCATTTTGCACTCTGATGGGAGTGACACTATACTTCCTTATTTAAATATTGACAGTATTGATTTTTGCACGTTTGGTAATTCCAAGCCATTTCGGATAAAAGTACGTAATATTATAAATGATAATTACATTTATTTATATGTAAAAAAAGCAGATGCTTCCAGAATTTATGGATTGGAATTAGAACATTTATTATCACCAAATCACATTAATTTTTTAGTACATAAAGACACGTTGATTGAAGAACATATTACCGGTATTCCGGGAGATGTTTTTATTGAGGATGATTTAGAAAATTGTTCTGACCAGGATAAAATGGCAATTGCTAAAGAATTTGTTAAGTTCAATGAAAGATGTTTTGTTCGTTTGTTAGGTGATATGCGTTCTTATAATTATGTAATGGTGTTGACACATGACTTTGACAGAATTCAATATCGAATTAGAGCTATGGATTTTGATCAGCAGAGTTTTGAAGGGAATCCGAAAGTATACAAGCCTCAATTTTTAAAAGAGAATAATAAGCTTGTAGATATGACTACAGATTTGTTACAAGAAGAGTCTATTGAGCAATATATTCAAGAAGAAAGATCTTTATTAGCAAAGAGAGCGACTAGCGGACAAGACAGATTAGATCATTTACTAAATTGTATGTGTAATGATAGTATTTCAACTCCTGAGAAGATCAAACAATTAAAAAAAGGATTATTTGATCTAACCAAAGATGTGAATTTTAGAAAAGCATCCAATATGGGATATATATTGAAGAGCGCTTTAGATTTTATCATTAGAAATTATAAAAGTGAGAATCCTTATATTATAAAATAAAAATGATCCCGAAATATCAGAATTATTTGACCGATAAAAACAATAAATATTACAGATGAATATTAAAAAAGTACTGATTGCTAATCGTGGAGAGATAGCAATACGAATTTTAAGAGCATGTACTGAGTTAAATATAGCAACTGTTGCTATTTATACCTATGAAGATAGATATTCGCAACATCGTTATAAAGCGGACGAATCCTATCAAATAGGTAAAGACAACCAACCGCTAAAACCTTATTTAGATATTGATGAGATTATAGGTTTAGCTAAAGCAAAAAGTGTAGATGCGATACATCCCGGTTATGGATTTTTATCTGAGAATTCTGATTTTGCCCGTAGATGTGCTGAAAACGATATTATTTTTATAGGTCCGAGTCCGGAAGTAATGGATGCTTTGGGTGATAAGATCACAGCTAAAAAAATAGCTATAAAATGTAAGGTTCCTGTTATAGAAGGCAATAAAAAGAAGTTGACTTCTTTAAAAGTTGCTTTGTCTGAAGCTGATAATATTGGCTACCCTTTAATGCTAAAAGCCGCTTCAGGAGGTGGAGGTAGAGGTATGCGTATTATAAGGACATCAGAAGACCTTGAGATCAATTTTGATTCAGCACGTAATGAATCTTTAAATGCTTTTGGTGATGACACCATGTTTTTAGAAAAGTATGTTGAAGACCCTAAACATCTTGAAGTGCAAATAGTAGCCGATAATCACGGTACAATTCGCCATTTGTTTGAAAGAGATTGTTCGGTACAACGTCGTCATCAAAAAGTAGTAGAGGTAGCGCCTTCGCATAATGTATCAGATATTGTAAAACAAAATTTATACAAATATGCAATTGCAATTGCAAATGAGGTAAGCTATAATAATATTGGTACCGTTGAGTTTTTAATTGATGCAGCTGATAATGTGTATTTTATTGAAGTAAACCCTCGCGTTCAGGTTGAACATACGGTTACTGAAATGGTAACAGGTATAGATCTGGTAAAAACACAAATATTTGTTGCCGGAGGGTATAAATTATCAAGTAAACAAATAAAAATATACGACCAAGAATCATTAGCAACCTATGGTTTTGCCTTACAATGTAGATTGACAACTGAAGATCCTGAAAATAATTTTACGCCAGATTATGGTACGATAACAACTTATAGAAGTGCTTCTGGTATGGGTATTCGTTTAGATGCCGGTAGTATCTATCAGGCATATAGCGTGAGTCCGTTTTTCGATTCTATGTTGGTAAAGGTTTCTGCGCATGGAAGAACCTTAGATGGAGCGACCCGCAAAATGGTTCGTGCCTTAAAAGAATTTCGTATCAGAGGTGTTAAAACCAATATCCATTTTTTACAAAATGTGATTCAACATAAAACATTTATAAATGGAAAAGCTACTGTTAACTTTATACAAAATACACCTGCATTATTTAAGATAAAACTACCTCAAGACCGTACTTCTAAAGTTACAGCCTATTTAGGTGAGGTTATTGTAAATGGTAATCCAGATGTTAAATTTAAAGATGATGCTAAAGTATTTAGAAATCCTAAAGTACCTAGCTATAATCATGTCTCAGAATATCCAAAAGGAACTAAAGATTTACTGACCGAACTAGGTCCTGAAAAGTTTTGTAATTGGTTAAAAAAAGAAAAAAAAATACATTATACTGATACTACTTTTAGAGATGCGCATCAATCATTATTGGCAACGCGTATGCGAACCTATGATATGTTAAAAGTTGCAGAAAGTTTTGCTAAAAACCATGCCAATACTTTTAGTATGGAAATGTGGGGAGGCGCTACCTTTGATGTCTGCTTACGATTTTTACATGAAAGTCCGTGGACACGTTTGAGGGAACTTCGTAAAGTGATGCCAAATATTCTGTTTCAGATGTTATTGAGAGGTTCAAATGGAGTAGGGTATAAGGCGTATCCTGATAACTTAATAGAGAGTTTTGTTGAAAAATCTTGGGAAAACGGTATTGATGTTTTTAGAATTTTTGATTCCTTGAATTGGGTAAAAGCAATGGAGCCAAGTATCAAATATGTTAGAAATAAGACAGGTGGTATAGCCGAAGCTGCGCTGAGTTATACAGGTGATATTTTGGATACAAGTCAGACAAAATATAACCTCAATTACTATACACAATTAGCAAAAGATTTAGAAAATGCTGGAGCACATATGATTGCTATTAAAGATATGGCTGGTCTTTTGACACCTTATGCCGCAACAGAATTGGTTGGTGCGTTGAAGGGTACTATAAAACTACCAATTCATCTTCATACACATGACACTTCTTCGTTACAGTCTGCTACCTATTTAAAAGCGATTGAAGCTGGCGTAGATGTGGTTGATGTTGCCCTTGGCGGATTGTCGGGACTGACATCACAGCCTAATTTCAATTCCATAGTAGAAATGATGAAATATCAAAAACGAGCACATGTCTTTGATACGGATAAATTGAATCAGTTTTCTAATTTTTGGGAAGATACCAGAGAGGTATATTATCCTTTTGAATCTGGATTAAAATCAGGAACAGCAGAAGTCTTTCAACATGAAATACCAGGCGGACAGTATTCAAATTTACGTCCGCAAGCAACTGCGTTAGGTTTAGGAGATCGATTTGATGAGGTTAAAAAAATGTATGCTCAGGTAAATACGATGTTTGGTAATTTGGTAAAAGTTACACCAAGTTCAAAAGTGGTGGGAGATATGGCAATCTTTATGGTTACTAACGATTTAACACCAGAGGAAGTTATGAAAAGAGGTGATGAAATTTCTTTTCCAGACTCGACCATTAATTTCTTTAAAGGAGATCTAGGTCAGCCAGTTGGAGGATTTCCTAAGAAATTACAAAAGATTGTTTTAAAAAATAAAAAAGCCTATAAAAACAGACCAAATGCACATTTAGAACCTATTGACTTTGACAAAGCATATCAAAATTTTCAAAAGAAATTTCAAAAGGGATTTACTCGTGATATTGAATTTGAAGATTTCTTGTCGTATAGTCTGTACCCGAGAGTCTTTGAACAGGCACACGAACAATATAAAAAATATGGAAATTTAGGAATATTACCCACAAAGAATTTCTTTTACGGAATGAAATTAAGAGAGGAAGCCTTAATTGAATTAGAACCCGGTAAAACCATTGTAGTAAAACTACTTTCGGTAGGCAGCCCCAATGAAGAAGGTATTAGATTGGTATTTTTTAAAGTCAATGGTGAAAACAGATATGTAGAAGTTAAAGATAAAGCACTTGATATTAAGAAGGTAGAATTTATTAAGGCTGATACTGAAGATACAGATCAAGTTGGCGCACCATTACAAGGGTCATTATATAAAGTGTTGGTAAAAAAGGGACAAGAAATTAAAGAAAATGACCCTTTGTTCATCATAGAGGCCATGAAAATGGAAACCACCGTTACAGCTGTAAAAGCTGGTACAGTAAAATCAGTTACATTAACCCCTGGAGTAATGGTGATGCAAGATGATTTGATTTTAACTTTAGAATAAATAGTATATCCCATTTATTGCCCCCTTGAGGGTTATTGAGATGAAAATAAGTTTTCATCGTAGATACCGAGCAGAACTCATTAGGGGTGTTATAAAATATTATTCATTGAAAATATGTCCTATTTCAAATAAGTCAATCGTCATAGAAGTATAAAACAATTAAAATTTAAAAATTATGAAAGAATTTATGATGATTTTCAGAAATGACAAAGACAGACCAAAACCATCACCTGAGCAAATGCAAGGGATGATCAAACAATGGCAAGATTGGATTGGTGGCATTGCAGCTCAAGGAAAATTTGTAGCCACCAATGCCTTAGGCTTTGAAGGTAAAACAGTACATTCTGACGCAACAGTTACCGATGGACCTTATGCTGAAGTAAAAGAAATTGTTGGAGGTTATATTATTGTAAAAGCCGCAAATATTGGTGAAGCTGTTGGCTTATCAGAAGGTTGCCCTACATTAACTTCAGGAGGTAAAGTTGAGGTAAGAGATGTAATGGTAATAAACTCTTAATCTATTAAACTGAGGCTGTCTAAAAAGTAATACTTTATGTCAGTTTGAGTGCAGTCGAAAACTCTAGTTAATTAAAATAAGATTTTTTTGATTTCACTCAGAGCGACATTTGTTTAAATTTAACTTTTTAGACAACCTCTTCTAAAAACATATTATAATGAAAAATAATATATTCGAACAAGAAACGGTAACTGAAGTAATAAACAGAATTGACAAATTAACACCTCAAACAAAATCAAACTGGGGAAAAATGAGCGTAGATCAAATGTTGGCACATTGTAATGTTAGTTATGAAATGGTATACGAGAATATACATCCAAAGCCAAATGCATTTTTGAAATTCATACTCAAAAACTTAATTAAAAATAAGGTCGTTTCTAATAAACCTTATCAAAAAAACGGAAAAACAGCACCTCAATTTTTAATGAAAGAATCTAAGGATTTTGAATTAGAAAAGAAACGGCTGGTTGATTATATTAACAGAACACAAGAATTAGGAGAACAACATTTTGATGGAAAGGAATCACATTCTTTTGGGAAATTATCAAAAGAAGAGTGGAATAATATGCTTTATAAACATTTGGACCATCATTTAAGTCAATTCGGGGTATGATTGGGTGAAAGATAATAGTCTAATACCGCATTTATTTCGTTCAGAATTTGCTAAGATTGTTTCAGTTCTTTGTAAAACTTTTGGACTTTCAAACATTCAACTTGCAGAAGATATTACAAGTGAAACTTTTCTAAAAGCAACAGAAACTTGGGGAATTAAGGGAGTACCTGATAATCCTACTGCTTGGCTTTATAAAGTTGCTAAAAATAAGGTCAAAGACCATTTTAAAAGAGAACAAGTTTTTACTCAAAAAATAATTCCGGAACTAAAACATCAGAAGCAAAGTACAGTAGAATTTGATTTAGATTTATCAGAACATAATATTCAAGATAGTCAGCTTCAAATGTTATTTACGGTTTGTAATCCCATTATTTCTAAAGAAGCACAGATTACATTTGCTTTAAGAGTGCTGTGTGGTTTTGGGATAGAAGAAATTTCTAAAGCGCTACTTACTAATAAGGCAACAATTAATAAAAGATTGCATAGAGCAAAAGAGGCATTTCGAAAAAATAAAATTGACTTGACTTTTCCTTCTGAAGACAAATTGATGAATAGACTCAATAATGTATTGTCAGTATTGTATTTATTATTTAATGAAGGCTATTATTCAACTACTTCAGAAAAAACCATAAAAAAGGAGGTGTGCATAGAATCTATGCGTTTGTTATATATGTTACTGAACTATGAGCCTTCTAACCAACCACAGGTAAACGCTTTAATGTCTTTGTTTTGTTTTCACTCATCTCGTTTTGAAGCCAGAATGAATCAAGATGGAGAACTCATTTTATATGATGATCAAGACAAGGAAAAATGGAATTTTGAACTGATAGAAAAAGGAGAATTTTATATAAAACAATCTTCAGCAGGGAATGTCATTACTAAATATCATTTAGAGGCATTAATTGCGTTTTGGCATACTAGAACTAATGTTGACATTAAAGAAAAGTGGGAGAATATTCTTCAATTGTATAATCAATTGATACAGATAGAATATTCGCCGGTCACAGCATTAAACAGAACCTATGCTTTGGCAATGGCTAGAGGGAAAGAAAAAGCAATAAAAGAAACTTTAAAGATTAATTTAAGCCAAAATCATCTCTATCACACCTTACTTGCCGAATTATATGATGGAGAAAATAATAATAAACAGATTGAACACCTTCAACTAGCTTTAAAATTAGCAGATACCGAAAATGAAAAAAAGGTTATATTGAAAAAATTGAATAAAGCTAATAACTAATTCTACTTATTATCCACTTTAGACTTATTCCCTTAATGATATTACCCAAAAATATCATTCAACAATTTAGCCAACCTAATACCACCTTTTTGTAACTGTTTTCTAACTGTACTGAAATGATCATAAGAATAACGGTATTTTAAGTTTTCTCCTGTTTTAACAGATTCATAAGCTATTTTGGAGAGCTTATGCGTATCATGAACCCAATCAACAACTGTCCCTTTTTGTATTGCTTTTACCTGTGCTTTAGATAGATATTCAGTATTATTTGCCAATTCTAAATAGCTCATATTCCATTGCTTAATCATATTTTCATCCCAAACACGATGTAGATTGGTGCCTTTACCAAACCATTGTACTTGTATAGTATTTCCGCCTTTATCTTCTTTTCTACCTATATGCATAGGTTGATGTAGATCACCAATTAAATGTACCAGCATACGCAAGTAAAAAGCTTTATCTTTATCAGAACTATTTTTATTTTTAAGAATAGAAATACAAGTGTTTATTCCGGTAACCAGATCACCTTTTGGGTTTTTTTCTGCATCTTCATATTGAGAATCTAATGGCATATTTACATAATGCCAAGTATAAAACTTGCTGTATTTTCTATCAGATTTAATTTCATCACCATAGGTAGAAACAAAGGCTAAACCCTCACCTTTTAATAACTTATCAATTTTCTTTTTTGCTCTTTTTGTTAAGTGATTTTCAGCAATTTTACCCGTTGTTCTATGCCCGGTAGGTCCCCAAACTGGATTTGTTGCAAACGTTATTGACGAGATTAATAATCCGGTAAGAACAACCAAAATTTTTACTTTCATTTTATTTAATTTTTGCTAAGGTATAAAATATGTTTAAAAAGAATGAAAATATGCTCAAAGCAATTGAAAAATAGGCTGTTGATGAGTTTCGTAGTACCAATGGGCAACTAGAATGGATGTTGAATCAAAGTCTTAAACAAGCAAAACGAAAACCAAAGAATAAAGATAAAAACCAAAAAATTAAGAAAATTTTCACATTTAAATATTCTATATTTGATGCTAGTCAATTTGTGGAATGATTAGAAATATATTTCTTCTTTACTTTTTTCTTTTTTCTTTTAAGCTGTTTGCTCAACAAAAGCAATTTACAGTAAAATATATCAACACTCCAATTACAATCGATGCACAACTAGATGAAGCAGTTTGGAATATAGCAGATAGTGCTAAAGACTTTTGGCAATATTTTCCTTCAGATTCTATTCAGGCTAAACAACAATCAGATATTAAAATGTTATTTGATGATAAGAATTTGTATGTTGGTATTAAAATAAATGCCTCTGGTAAAAATTATATAATCCCTTCTTTAAGGCGTGATTTTAGAGCTCGGGGAAATGATAATATAAGTTTGATTTTCGATACTTTTAATGATGGGTCAAATGCATTTTTCTTTGGTACAAATCCGTATGGTGTTTTACGCGAAGCATTAATTTCTGGTGGAGGTACTGAAATTAGAGGTTTTGATACTTCTTGGGATACAAAATGGGTTGGTGAATCAAAAATTTATGATGGTTATTATATTGCCGAATGGAAAATACCTCTTTCGGCATTTAAATACAGAGAAGGTGAAATCAAATGGCGATTTAATAGTTATCGATTTGATACACAAGATAATGAATCTAGTACTTGGATCAATATACCTCAAAATCAATTTATTTTTAGTCTGGCTTATTTGGGTGATATGATCTTTGAAAAGCCTTTGGGTAAATCTAAATCGCCTATTTCTATAATTCCTTCAATTAATACAGGAATTATAAAAGATTTTGAAAAAGATACAGAAGATAAACTTTTTAGACTTAGTGGTGACGTTAAAATGACGATTGGCAATAGTATGAATCTTGACCTTACTGCGAATCCGGACTTTTCACAAGTAGAAGTAGATCAGCAAATAACTAATTTAACTCGGTTTAGTATTGCATTGCCTGAAAGAAGACAGTTTTTTGTTGAAAATAGTGATTTATTTGCCAGTTTTGGCAATAATAGAGATGCCAGACCTTTCTTTTCTAGACGTATTGGAATTGCAAAAGATTTAGATGGGAATACCATTGAAAATGATATTATTGCCGGAATTCGTTTAAGTGGAAAATTAACGAATAATTTAAGGCTAGGTATTCTCAATATGCAAACAGCCGAAGATGTTTCGAACGAAATTGCAGCAAATAATAATTCGGTAATTTCCATTCAACAAAAATTATTTAGCCGCTCAAATTTGAGTTTTACCTTTGTAAACAAACAAGCTACAAAAAATTATGATTTTTTGGAAGATGAAAATCAATACAATCGTGTAATAGGACTAGACTATAATTTGGCATCTAAAGACAATACTTGGAATGGTAAGTATTATTTTCATAAATCATTCTCACCAACCGTTAGAACAAAAGATTTTTCTACAGGAATTTCAACACAATATAATACTAGAAAGTACAGAATTCGTTTAAGTGGCTTATATATTGGTGATAATTTTAGATCAGATCTTGGTTTTATAAGACGTACAGATATTTTTAAGATCAACCCTCAATTTGAACGCTTGTTTTGGCCAAAAAAAGGAGCTTTTAATCAACATAGCTTTAGTGTAATACCTATTGTAATTTGGAAACCCGAATTAGATTTTAAAACATCAGATTATACGATTATTAGCCGATGGCAAAGTAGATTGAATAATCAAACTCAGTTTAGCGCGACAATGTTCAATCGCTTTATTTTTTTATTTGGTGATTTCGACCCAACAGGTTCAGGTGGAGTTTCATTACCCGCAAATACAGATTACCATTTTACAAGTTATGAATTACAATATCAGTCTGATCTAAGAAAAAAATTCTCTTATACAGTAGAATCATCAATAGGTAAGTTTTATAATGGAGATAAATTTTCTTTTGAAGGACAATTTCGCTGGCGATTACAACCTTACTTTTTTGCATCTGCGCAAGTAAATTATGATAAGATTAACCTACCAAACCCATATTCGGATGCCTCTATTTGGTTGATAGGGCCTAAGACAGATGTGACGTTCACTAAAAAGTTATTTTGGTCAACATTTATACAATATAGTAGTCAAAGAGAAAATTTTGGCATCAATACAAGATTACAATGGCGTTTTAAACCATTGTCAGATTTATTTATAGTGTATAATGATAACTATAATACAAATGATTTTTCTCCTAGAACAAGAGCATTACTTATTAAATTTACCTATTGGTTAAATATTTAAATCTATAAATTCCCCCGACGGCTTGCCTCAGGGATAGTCGGTTTCAAGAAATTTTTTATTCATATTTTTTTTTGAGTTTTTTTAAAAGGTCAAAATGAATGAAGATAAAAAATGGTATTTTCACACTTTGTAATATAAAAGTAACTCATGAACACAGCCCCAATTTTCACCAATGATACTATCGTCTTCGGACTCTTAATGATAGCTTTAGGCTTTATTTTCTATACATCATCTAAAAAAGAAGGCTTTTGGCAAAAATTTTATAGTATAGTACCCGCTTTATTTATGGCATATATGGTGCCTGCTTTATTTACAACTTTAGGTTTAATAGCTCCAGATTGGCAGACAACAACAGACACAGGTGAGGTTGTTGAACATTCTTCCAGATTATATTTTATGTCAAGCCGATACTTATTGCCGGCAGCATTGGTATTAATGACCTTGAGTATCGATTTAAAAGCTGTTTTTAATTTAGGTTGGAAAGCATTGGCTATGTTTTTTACAGGAACTATAGGAATTGTTATTGGCGGTCCAATAGCTATTCTATTAATTTCAATGGTATCGCCTGAAACCGTAGGCGGGGCAGGGCCTGATGCTGTTTGGAGAGGATTAGCAACTTTAGCAGGAAGCTGGATTGGAGGAGGAGCAAACCAAACTGCAATGCTTGAAATTTATGGTTATAATCAAAAATTATATGGCGGAATGGTATTTGTAGATATTGTTGTTGCCAATATTTGGATGGCTATTATATTAATAGGTATTGGTAAATCAAAACGTATTGATAAGTGGTTAAAAGCTGATACTTCGGCTATTGAAACCCTAAAAGAAAAAGTATCAACGTATTCAAAAAAGGTAGAACGAAATCCGAGTTTAACCGATTTGATGATTATTGCGGCTATCGCATTTGGTACAGTTAGTTTTTCACATTTTGGTGCTGATTATTTAAGTAACTTTTTTGACGATTTTGTCAATGGATTGCAAAACCAAACCACTAAAAATATTTTTACTTTCTTAAGTTCACAATTCTTTTGGATGATAAGTTTAGCTACTACAATTGCCATATTACTATCCTTTACAAAAGCAAAATACTATGAAGGTGCCGGCGCTAGTAAAATTGGAAGTGTTTTTATCTATATTCTAGTAGCATCCATTGGTATGAAAATGGATCTTACCATAATTTTTGATAATTTAGGTTTAATTGCAATTGGTGTAGTTTGGATGACTATACATGCTATATTATTAATTATAGTAGCTAAACTCATTAAAGCACCGTATTTCTTTTTAGCTGTGGGTAGTCAAGCCAATGTTGGTGGTGCAGCTTCAGCCCCAATAGTAGCGGCTGCTTTTCATCCGTCATTAGCAACAGTAGGTGTTTTATTGGCAGTTGTTGGCTATGCAGTAGGTACAATTGCGGCTATTGGTTGTACCATTTTAATGCAAATAGTTGCGCAATAATTAGTATTTATTTAGCAGTTTTCTGTAGCAGTATGCAATTAAGAAAACGTTAATTAAAAAGAATCCGAAGGATTCACATATTTATAGTGAAAAAGCAACAAAATTGAATTGATAAAAAGAATCCGAAGGATTCACATATTTATAGATTGAAAAAGAATATGGGTATGCGACCCCGAAGGGGTCGAATCCAACATTAAAGAGTAACGTTTTATAAATATTAAATCCCTTTGGGATTAAGAACAAAGAATATACCATACTATTGATATAGTCAATGAACTCATCTTGACTTTTTGTTTTTAACCGAAAATGAGATGAAATTTGCGCAGATGAGGCACTTTTTGTAAGGTATAGCAGAGCTACACATAAGAAAAGTAACAAAATATGGGCGAATTTCAATCATTTTTTAGGAAATAGAAAAAATCAAGATGAGTTCATTATATATTTCACATTATGTCAAGTACATTTTCTCAAATATATATCCAAATTGTTTTTGCTGTAAAAGGCAGAAATAGCCTCATCAGTTCTTCTTGGGAAGATGAATTGTATAAATATATCACAGGAATTGTTCAAAATAAAGGACAGAAAATGTTAGCCATTAACGGAATGCCAAATCACATTCACATTTTTATAGGAATGAAACCTTCTTGTTGTTTGTCCGATTTAGTCAGAGAAATTAAAAAATCATCAAATGCATTTATTAAAGAAAAACAATTTACCAAGTATAAATTTGAATGGCAAGAAGGGTATGGAGCATTTTCTTATAGTCATTCAGCTTTAGATAATGTAATCATGTATATTAAGAATCAGAAAGAGCATCATAAAATAAAGACATTTAAGGAGGAATATGTAGATTTTCTTAAAAAATTTAAGATTGATTATAAAGATGAATATCTATTTGATTGGATTGAAAAATAAGTAGAATTTATCATAAGAACCCGAAGGATTCACATATTTATAGAATGATAATAAACAATAATATTCGACCCCGGCGAGGTCGTATCTAAACATTAACGATTTTTTTTAAACATTAAACCCCTTCAAGATTAATGATAAGTCGAATTGAATTTAAGAACCCGAAGGATTTATATTTATATATAAAAACTATATTTGCACCTTGAATTTATAATTAATTTTAATGAAAAAAATAGTAGTAGTTTTTGTTATCAGCATTATAGTTTTTGCTTGTAGTGATAAAAAAGAAAATACAATGTTTGTGCAAGGAGAAGTTAAAAACCTTAAAAAAGGCATCTTGTATTTACAAAAAATGAAAGATACTTTGGCAGTTACTGTTGATTCAATTGCTTTAGATGGGGTAAATACATTTATCTTATCGGATGAAGTCGAAAGTCCTGAACTTTATTTTTTATCATTAGATAAATCGCCTAGTAAACAGATCTCTTTTTTTGGTGAAAAAGGAACAATTACTATAAACACAAAATTAGAAAAGTTTCAATTTGGGGCAACCATTAACGGACTTACAAATCAGCAATTATTAGATGAGTACAATGAAATGAAACGTAAGTTCAATGATAAACGATTAGATTTGATCAAGGCTGACTTTGAAGTTAAAGGATCTCAAGATTCTATTAAAATTGACTCAGTAAGAAACTTAATTAATGGTTTGGTCAAAAGAAGATATTATTATACTACCAATTTTGCTGTAAATCATCCAGATAATGAGATTGCACCTTATTTAGCATTGACCGAATTATTTGATGCCAATATTACATTGTTAGATACCATTAATAACACTTTAACACCTAAAGTAAAAGCTTCTAAATATGGTAAAAAATTAGAAGCATTTATTACTGATATTAAGAGTAAAGAATAACCTGTCATTCCTTCCTTTAGATTTGTGAAGGCAATAATTTATAATAATATCTTTGTTAAAAAAGAGAATGAGATTGCCACAGTCATTCCGATAGTAATCAGAATTCCTTCGCAAAGACGTAATTGAGTAAAACCCTTACTCTATAATTTCTCGTTCTTCTAAATGAGCTTCAATATCACTCTTTTTAATCCATGCATCACGCAATTGTTTTTTTGAAAACAGCTCTAATTGATCACCAACATGTTTATTACCGGGTTGGCTGGCATTACCATATCCTAAAATTACTTTTGCTTTTATTTCATCGCCAAACTCAGTAGCGCAAACATAGCCATCACCATGAAAAGCATAATATTTACCATCTTTTCCTTTTGAAAATGCCAAGGTTCTAAATACGCCTAGACTACCAAAGCTTCCATTTGCAGGTATTTCATATTCGCCTAGTTTGATTCTGAATACAGCACCATAAGAAATTTCTAAAGTACCCAGCGTTTTAATCATATTCTCAGAAACACTTTTGAGAGTTGCTAAGACAGTTTCAGGGCTTTTAAATCCGTCAGGTGTGGTCAATGGTTTTTTTGCTGACCATTTTTCTTTAAATAAATTACCTCTATCTAATGAGAAAAACAGATTTATAAACAGCACTGCACCTTTACTATCGGCATTAAATTCACCATTCCAGTTTTTTAATACATCTAAGGCAACAGTAGTTAAACTGTCTTTATTTATTTTTCTCAACCCTTCAATATCATCTTTAATACGTTCAAAAAGAGAAGATTTTGTTGAATGTTTTAAAGTTATTAGTTCTTCAATTGTCAAGTCTTTTTTATTGAGTAATAAACTTGCAGATTGTTGAGGTCTAAAACCCATATTATTTATAGAAATATCTTTATCATAGGCTTCATAATCAATTTCCTGAGGAATTGTTGAAGTAAATGGTCCTTCATTGGCATTTTGTAACCATCCACTTTTTGGATTTAATAATTTAGGAAACTCATCATAAGTATGATATGTATTCCAAATCAAATCACTTGTATCACCAGATACTGTTTTTCTCCAATCTTTCCATTCTCCTTTTTTATCAGGGAGATTTCCTAAAAAGGAATAAAATATATTTCCTGCTTTATCGGCATAAATAACATTAAATAATCCAACTGCATTTTGTTTTAAAGCAGTTTCAAATTCGTTAAAATTTGTTGCCTGTCCCATATCATACCACTGCTGAAGAACGTGAGGCGGATTTTCCATATACGGAAAACGAAGCGCCAATGCTTTGTTTCCTTTTTCAGAGACAACAACACCGTGTTTAGAAACCTTTCTAATTAAAGTGTCAATTTTCAAGCTTCCATCTTCCTGTTTTGCTTTTAGAATGTTGGTTTCAACTTTAAAATCTAGATATTTACCGTCTAATAAATATTTTCCATCTTTTAATGTTAGTTCGTATAGATCGGTATTATCTAAAGTATTAACTGTATGTGTCCAACCTAAATGGTCATTAAATGCGATACTTATAATAGGAAATCCAATCAATGTAACTCCATACAAATTTTTACCATTCAAGTTATAATGGGCTTCAAAAAATTTATAGGATGCATAGTTGTCAGACCAAGGTAAATGTGGATTTGCCAACAATAGTGCATTTCCGTTTTTTGTATTTTTTGGTGCTATTGCCCAGGCATTTGAACCTTTTTTCCATTGTTGACTTTTATTGAATTCATTATCAGCTAAAAATTCATAGTAGACACCTCTAAGCATATGTGCATGAATATCTACTGGTTTTACAGGTAATACTACTTTGTATTTATCATCAATTTTAGTCGGATTTGCAGCTACATAATCATTAATACCCTCAGTAAATGCTTCAATCAATAATTTTTCTTTGGCTGTTAAATTATCATAGGTTCTTGCTGCAGTTGTGGGTAAGTTCATCAAATGCAACATCTTATCTCTTTTAAAATTTGTACCCCAATATTCAGCTGATTTCCCTCTAGATTCACCATAAACCCTTAATATAAGATTCCCATGGTTTTTCATTTGTGCCCATCCATAGGCTTTATGTAAATCATATTCATTATCGGCATAAATATGTGGTACGCCATAGGTATCCCATAAAATTTCTGTTTCACTAGTTGACTTTTGTTGACAAAAGCTTAATGTTGAGCTTAAAGCTAAAAGGAAAAGAATTTTTTTCATGTTAAATTATTTTTGTTAGTTGATATTTTTAATTGTTGTCATTCAGAACGGAACATAGTGGAGTGAAGAATCTTTTTTTGAGATTCTTCGTTTCACTCAGAATGACAAGTGCTTTCAAATTGTCGTTGCAAAAACAAATTAAAAATTTACTAGAATAATTTGTTCAAACATAGAGATTACCACTTCACTTTTGCCTACCTTTATTGACAGTCAAAAGATTCCTCGTAATGACATTAAAACCGATTATCACCATCTAATATATCTCCGATTCCTCCAAGGATACTACCTTCACCTTTACTTTTACCTCCGGTTCTTGGTAAAGATGCAATAATTCTTCCCGCTAATCTGCTAAATGGTAATGATTGAACATAGACTGTTCCCGGTCCTTGAAGTGTAGCGAAAAATAGTCCTTCACCACCGAATATGGTGTTTTTTATACCGCCAACAAATTCAATATCATAATTTACGGTTTGGCTAAAACCTACAATACAACCTGTGTCTACTTTTAAAGTTTCGCCGGCTTGTAATTCTTTTTTAGCTACAGTGCCCCCGGCATGCATAAATGCAAGACCATCACCTTCCAGTTTTTGCATGATAAAACCTTCACCACCAAATAAGCCTCTACCTAATTTTTTAGAAAATTCAATACCTATTGCTACACCTTTAGCTGCGCATAAAAAAGCATCTTTTTGACAGACAAACTTTCCATTAAAATTAGTAAGATCTATCGGGATTATTTTTCCCGGATAAGGCGAAGCAAAAGATACTTTCTTTTTGCCTTGACCATTATTTAAAAAGGCGGTCATAAATAAACTCTCCCCTGTCAATAATCGTTTTCCTGCAGAAAAAAGTTTACCTAAAACTCCCTGGGTCTGTCCGGAGCCATCACCAAAAATGGTGTCCATTTTAATACCACTATCCATCATCATAAAACTACCTGCTTCGGCTACAACGCTTTCTTGAGGATCTAATTCAATTTCAACAAATTGCATTTCTTCTCCGTAAATTTTGTAATCTATTTCGTGTGAGGTCATATTGTTTTTGTTTATCCCGATAGCTATCGGGAGTTTATACGTTTATTTGTTGAGTTGTTTGGTGTTTTGTTACATGTATTTATTTAAAATTCAATAAATCGTAACTCATAAATCTAAATTCATCACTATTTTTTAACTTTCAATCCCCAAGTATATTCAAATTTAGAAACTGAATCACCTTGCTCATCAAAACCTTCAGCAGTCATGATAATGGTTTCACCTTCGCCTGTAGCAATTGTTTTATCTATTGCAGCTTTTACAGCTTCTCCATCTTTACAGATAAAATTTATTCTACCTACGGCTTTTTTAGTAAATGTACCTTGTTGATGAGTTACCAACATTGATATCTTTTTACCACTTTGGGCTATTTGTTTCATTACTATAACTCCGGTAGCAAGTTCAGATGTCATACCTTGAGTTGCCCAGTACAGTGATTTAAAAGGATTCTGATTTATCCACTTATGTTTTACCGTTGCTATAGCTTCATTCTCGTTAATTGATTTGACTCTTACACCTGAAAAATAAGCAGAAGGAAGTTTAAATAACAAAAATTTATTTAAGTTTTTGACAGAAAATTTTGACATGTAAAAATATTTTGCCACAAGTTAGTAAAAATTATCAAATCTAATTACTTGTACAGAACCTTTCGGTATAGCCTGTTTTAATTGATAGTAAAGAGTTTGTAATAGTTTTAAAATGCTTGCACTGAGCACAGTCAAAATGTTAAATAAATGTTAAAATTTAGTACTTTGTATTGCATAGTATTAGTTTTTATCTATATATTTGCATTGTCAAGTACTATAAAAATCAAAACTATGTTGACTCAAAACGAAAAGAACACTTCATTTTTAATTCATTTATCAGCTTTTTTAAGCTTTGTTTTTCCTTTTGGCAGTATATTAGGCCCGCTTATTATGTGGTCGGTTAATAAAGACAAAAGTGTTTATTTAGATGATAATGGTAAAGAAGCGGTAAACTTTAATCTAAGTTATACGATGTATCTTTTTATATTGGGTATGATCGCATTTCCATTTGCTTTTGGTTCTTTTTTTAATCATATGAGACATATTGATGATTTTGATAACCTCAATTTCCATTTTGATTTTAACCATCTTTTTGGATTTTTGAGTATTGCCTCTGTCATTTCTGTTATTACGATACTAAAGTTTGCACTTGTAATTATAGCAGCAATAAAAGCCAGTAGAGGTGAAGTGTATAAATATCCATTGACCATAAATTTTGTAAAATAAATAACTCAACAAACCACAAGCTAAAAACCACTGAAGATGATAGCAATATTAACAACAATACTAATTTATATTGTGAATATAATTGTAGCAATAATTAGTTAATAAAAATGAACACATGAAAATAGAAAACACAAAAGCGCAGATGCGAAAAGGCGTGTTAGAGTTTTGTATACTCTCCATTTTACAACATGGAGATGCTTACACTAATGAAATTCTTTCAAATCTTAAAGACGCAAAGCTGCTTGTGGTTGAGGGCACTATTTATCCTTTATTAACACGGTTAAAAAATGCTGGTTTGCTTAGCTATCGTTGGGAAGAGTCTACATCTGGTCCGCCAAGAAAATATTATGAGTTAACCGAAACAGGAAGATTATTTTTAAAAGAATTAAATACAACTTGGACAGATCTTGTAAAATCTGTCAATGCAGTAACTAGCAAAAAACCAACGAAAAAATGAACAAGACAATAAATATTAATTTAGGAGGAATCTTTTTTCATATTGATGAAATTGCTTATCAAAAAATGAAAAGATATTTAGATGCTATCCGCCGCTCTTTAAGTGACGATCCACAAGGTAGAGATGAAATAATTGCTGATATAGAATTGCGTATTGGTGAATTACTTTCAGAACGTATTAAAGATGCTCGCCAAGTAGTAAGCGAATCAGATATTGATGAAATTATCGCTATTATGGGGCAACCGGAAGATTATATGGTTGATGAAGAACTATTTACAGATGATTCTGGTAAAAATTATAGTAGAAAGACTTCACATAAGAAACTATATAGAGATGGTGAAGATAAGTTTTTAGGTGGCGTTTCATCAGGTATTGCACATTATTTTGATGTTGATGTAATTTGGATCAGATTAGCTTGGTTAATTGCAGCTTTTGGTGCCGGATTTGGATTTATAGCATACCCTATTTTATGGATATTATTACCTGAAGCAAACACTACTGCCGAAAAATTACAAATGGAAGGTGAAGCTGTAAACATTTCTAACATCGAAAAAAAAATTAGAGCTGAGTTTGAAGATGTATCTGAAAGAGTTAAAGGGGTAGCTAGTGATGTTACTGATGCTGTAAAAGAAGGTTATGATAATGTTTCAGACTCATTAAAAAAAAAACAATTAAGAAGGAAAGATAAAAAATCCAGATCTGGGTTGCATGATCTTATTGATGTAATTGGTAAAATAATAGTAACCTTTTTTATGGTTATTGGTAAGTTTATTGGTGTGCTTTTAATCATAGTATCTATTGCTGTACTTATAGGATTGATTATTAGTTTATTTACTGCAGGTGCAGTTGACTTTATGGGCGCTGATTATTTATTTGACAGTGATTTTCAAATCATGAATGTAACTGGTGCTCCTATTTGGATCATCTCATTATTAGTATTGATTTTAGTGGGAATTCCATTTTTAATGCTCTTCGTTTTAGGATTATTCATCTTGTCAAGTAAATCAAAAATCTTAAGTAGAACAGCTAAGTTTGTATTCTTAGGTGTTTGGATAATTGCTTTATTATCAGCTATTTATATTGGTGTTAAACAAGGTGCAGAATTTGCCAGAGAAGGATCAACTATTGAGAAGAATGAGCTTGTAATGATGTCAACAGATACCATAACAATTAAATTAGTAGATAATGAAACTCTTTCTGATTATAAACATTATAGACATAATTCAAGATTTAGAAAAGTATTAGATGCAAATGATGTTGCAAAGTTTTATTCAAATAAATTATGGGTAGATATTAAACAATCAGATAGTACAGAAGCCTATGTTAAAGTTAGAAAAGAAGCCCATGGTAGAACCCGATTGGTTGCCCGTGATAATGCTAAGAAAGTAGAATATGATTTTACAAGATCAGGTAATACATTGTCATTAGATAATTATTTTTTAACAGATACTAAAACGGCATTTAAAAATCAAGAAGTAAAAATAACCTTGTATATACCCGAAAATCAAATTATATATCTTGATGAATCTACCCATACATTTTTAGATTATAGAATAAAAACTGTTCAGGATATATATAGAGGAGATATGGGTAAACATTATTTTAAGATGACCAATGATGGTTTGGAATGTTTAGATTGTAAAGACACTGATTTTTGGAAAACAGACGACGACGACGAAGGTGTTAAAATAAATATTGATGAAGATGGCTTAGAAATTAAAATAAATGATAATGACGAAAAAGATGGTGTTAATGTAAATATAGATAAGGATGGATTTGAAATGAAGATTAATGATGATGGAAAAAAAGCTGAAATTAAAATTGACTCTAACGGACTCAGAATTAAATAAGATATGAAAGTGTTTTTTAAGATTATTAGTGCCATTTTTCTAGTTCTATCTATTACAAATATTACAGCTCAGGTTCAAAAATCATCAGAACTTTTTAAAACTTTAAAAGTAAAAGACAGCTTAATTTTTGACTCAAGCTTTAATACTTGTAACCTAAAAATTTTAGCACAATTAATAAATGATGACTTTGAGTTTTACCATGACAAGTCTGGTGTTTTAGAAGGAAAAGACGATTTTATAAAGAACACAAAAAATGGTTTGTGTAAGTCACCTCATAAACTTCGTAGAGAATTAATCAATGGGACACTGGAAGTATTTCCTTTGATGAAGAATGATAGTGAAATATATGGAGCCATTCAAAAAGGAAGACATAATTTTTATGAAAAAGAAATAAGAACGAGTACTGCTTATTTTACGCATTTATGGATACTTAAAGATGATAAGTGGTTATTAAAAAGGGTACTCAGTTATAATCATAAATCTCCTAATTAATAATATATAGAATATGAAGAAACCAAATCAACAAACAATTCGTCACAGTATTATGACACTTGAGTAACAAATATTATTTAACAAGGGTAGTTCTAATCAAATTTGAATAATAATTTAAAATATATTAACGATGAAAATACTAATTAAACTTTCAGCAGTATTACTCCTTCTAATAACAACAACTTCTTGTTTTTTTGATGGCGTAAAAGGAAACCGTAACGTCATAACTCAACAACGTAATATCTCATCAAATTTTGATGCTATAGATGTGAGTCAGGGCATAGATGTGTATTTAACAATAGATGATGATGTGTCATTATCTTTAGAAGCAGATGAAAACTTACATGAACTCATTTTAACCGAAGTGAAAGATGGTGTTTTACATATCTATGCAGAGAAAAACATTTGGAGTGCAAAGTCTAGAAAAGTATTTGTAACTGCAAAATCAATTAATGAAATAGTTGCTACAAGTGGGGCAGAAGTTAGATCAGAGAACACTATTGAGGCAGAAGATTTTAAAATAAGGGTCACTAGTGGTGCCGATGTTAGATTAGAATTGAATGTAACAGATCTATCATGTAGTACAACCAGTGGTGCAGATGCCAGATTAAAAGGAAAAGCTGAAAATTTTACAGCTAAATCTACTAGCGGTAGCACCATTAAAGCTCAAGACCTAGAAACAGAAACTTGTACTGCTAAAGTAACCAGTGGTGCTGATGTATATGTTAATGTTACCAATAGTTTAAATGCCAAAGCTACCAGTGGTGGTGATATTAGATACGTTGGTAACCCTAAAAATGTTCAAGAGAATAGTTCTTCTTCTGGAAGTATACGCAATAGACAGAATAGTTAATTTGGCTTAAAACTGAGTTGTTTTTCCATTTTTTTGTTGAAAGAGGTTGTTCATTTTTAAGGACAGCCTCTTTTGTTTAACCTATAAATTTTCCTTGGGATTTCCGATTTACCTCTCCTTAGGAGAGGCCGGAACTGCTTTTTGCAGTTTCGGGTGAGGAACAATTAACTTTCTAAAGCTGCTAAATAACGTTCAGCATCTAACGCCGCCATACAACCTGTTCCTGCTGCAGTAACAGCTTGTCTATATTCTTTATCTTGAACATCACCGGCAGCAAAAACTCCGGGTTTGCCGGTTTTAGTAGATTTACCTTGGGTTATTAAATAACCGGTTTCATCCATATCTAAAATATCTTTAAATAATTCAGTATTTGGTTTATGACCAATGGCTATAAATACTCCGGTAACCTCAATATCATGCTTCTTTTTAGTTTGATTATTAACAACTCTAACACCTTCCACAACAGTGTCACCCAAAACTTCATCTAATTCAGTATTGAATAAAATTTCGAGGTTTGCAGTATTTTTGACTCTATGTTGCATTGCTTTAGATGCACGCATCTCATCTCGACGTACTAGTATCGTTACTTTTTTACATAGTTTAGCTAAGAAAGTTGCTTCCTCTGCGGCAGTATCACCAGCACCAACAACAATAACATCTTGACCTCTGTAAAAAAAACCATCACAGGTAGCACATGCAGAAACACCACCACCCTTTAATCGTTCTTCACTTTCTAATCCTAAATATTTGGCAGTTGCTCCGGTAGAAATAATAACAGTTTCGGCTTCAATTATTTTAGTGCCATCAATAGTTACTTTATGAGTTCCGCCAAGGGTATCATCAAATTCTACTTTAGTGGCTAGACCGAAACGTACTTCAGCATCAAAACGCTCTGCTTGTTTCTTAAAATCTTCCATCATTACTGTACCATCTACACCATCTGGGTAACCGGGATAATTATCAACTTCTGTTGTGGTTGTCAATTGCCCACCTGGTTCCATACCTGTATATATTACAGGCTTTAAGTCAGCTCTTGCTGCATAGATGGCTGCTGTATATCCTGCAGGACCAGAACCAATAATTAAACATTTTATTTTTTCTATAGTATCTGACATATTTTTATCTTTTTTAATAATACAAATTTATGGTATTTAATATCTTTATATAGTGGTTATTTATAATTTTTTATAATACAATTATAGTCAAGTTTTATAATACCTTAAATCCGCAAGAGTGTTCGTTATGAAAAGCCAAAATGTATGTTAGTTTTGGCGTAGCGCAGAAAAAAGTAACACAGACATATCACTCGTTATGGTGAGTAAGTTTTTACGAGCATTCCCAATAATGATGTACAGTTTGGTTTTGTAGTAGAATACTTTTGCGGAATTAAGGTAATAGTTGAATAATGATTTTGTTAGTCGATAAAAATAAAATTGTTTACAAGTTTATAAGGTAAGGCATAATAATTGTAGTTGTTGATTAGTTTAAAATTATATATTAATTAAAATATTTTTTATGAAAAAATTAGTCATTGCAATTGTTTTGTTAACAGGTTTTATTTTTAATGTATCAGCTCAAGAAATTTCATCGCATGCCATTGGTATTAGAACAGGTGATAATGATGGATTTGGAGTAGAAATATCTTATCAAAAAAGAATGGGAGACATCAATAGATTTGAATTAGACCTAGGCTTTAGAGACAATAAAAATTACGATGCTTGGAAATTGAGTGGAATTTACCAATGGGTCTGGAATATTGATGGTAATTTTAATTGGTATGCCGGTTTTGGAGCTGGAATTGGAAGTTGGAATAATAAAACAAATGTAAATATTGATGATGGTTTATTTGTCAATGCTGTAGGAGATATAGGAATAGAATATAATTTTGATATTCCGCTATTGATCTCTTTAGACTTTAGACCTGAGTTTGGTATTGTCAATGATTTTGGCGATAATGATTTAGATTTGGATATTGCTTTGGGGTTGCGATATCAGTTCTAAAAAATATAAATTAAGTTTAAGAAGTTAAAAATCAATTACCTTTGTGACAGATTGACATGAATTATTCTGTCTTAATTTATAATATGATAAAAAGAGTTTTAAAAAACACTTCTTTAATTTTTATTTTTTTGTTTGGGATAACTCATGCACAAAATGATATTGATGATACGCAACTCCCTCAACCTGACTCAAAAACGACTGGTTTTACTGCCTTTGGAGTGAGTCCTGAAAAAGCAAATGACACCTTATTAAAAAAAATAAAGAATGCAACTAACTTTGATGATAGAGGAGATGCCATTATTGAGTTGGCTAATTTTCATATAGAAAAAGGGAATACAGATTCTATAAATTTTTATGGCAATTATCTATTGAATGAAAGCTTAAAGAATGATAAAAATTACTTTTTAAGTTTAGCAGCTAATATCATTGCAATTGGTAAAAGAAAGGAAGGCTTAATTGATGAAGCTTTAAAATGGCATATCAAAGGTGTTGGCTATGCCGAGAACCTAACGGATAAACATTTATTTTATACTCATAAGTTCGGAATAGGGATCGTTCATTTTTTAAGAAAAGAATATACTGAAGCCATTGACCTGTATAATGAATGTTTAAATAATACACTAAATGTAAAGTTAGAGCACGATATTTATAAACGTTTAGGCGATATATATTTAGTACAAAGTAATTTAAAAGATGCTCAAAAAGAATATACAAAAACCGTAATTTTTTACAGGTCAAACTCCTATAGTAAAGACCAATTGACATCTGAAATCCAATTAGGTATTATTGATGAAGAACTAAAAAATTATAGTACAGCTTTTAACTATTATAATTCGGTAAAAGATGAAGCCTTAACTAGAGGGTTCTATGATTTGTATTTCAAAGCCCAAAATAAGATAGGAGGATTGTATTTTATTTTGAAACAATACGATAATGCCCATATGGCGTTATCTACAGCTTATATCAATGCTATTCAATGGAATAATTTTGAATATCAAAAAACAATACTACAAAATACTAGAAGGGTTTACCTGGCACAAGAAGATTATAAGAATGCTTATAATGTAATGACCCAATATTTAAATATCTCTAATAGAATACAACAAAATCAAAATAAAAAAGAGATTAATGAATTAGAAGTTCAATATAATACACTTCAAAAAGAAAATCAAATACACCTTTTAGAAAAAGAACATATTAAAAAAGAAAGCGAAATTAATCGGCAGAAAGCATTAAAGATGAATTTTCTAATTGGTTTTTTAGTGATATTGGTTCCGGTAGTTGCATTGCTATATATGTATTATCAAAAATTGCAAACGCAGAGTAAATTAAATAAAATACAAGAAGAAATTAATCAGCAAAAAGTAAGTGGTTTATTAAAAGATCAAGAATTAGAACTTATCAAAGCAGATATTGAAGGGCAGGATAAAGAGCGCAAACGTATAGCGCAAGAACTACATGATAGTATTGGAGGAAGCCTGGCAGGTATAAAATTACAGTTATCTAATACTGCTAAAGACAATGAAAATTATCAGCTAATTGCAAAGCAAATAGATGATACTTATAATCAGGTAAGAGATCTTTCCCATAATTTAACGCCTAAAAAGTTTAATGAAAATGCTTTTACAACTTTAGTGTCCCAATATATTAAAAATATTGAAAAAGATAATAAAACCAATATCACATTTAGTCCACATCCCGAAAAGGAAGTTAATGCTATTGCCGAAAAGTTGAAGGTAGAGCTCTATAAAATAATTCAAGAACTATTGACAAATGCATTTAAACATGCAAAAGCAAGTCATATAGACATTCATCTTAATAAATTAGATAATACTTTAAAACTCCTTTTTGAAGATGACGGTATTGGGTTTAATGTACAAAATAGCAAAAAAGGAATTGGGCTTAACAATATTAAAAATAGATTAGATACGTTATCCGGAACAATGAATATAGATTCATTACCAAACCGAGGTACTGTAATAGATATAGATATACCGGTTTAATAAATTCAGTTATCATATATGATAAATAAGAATTATTAAACGTATAAAAATTAAATTTCAAAACTCAAATTTCAAAAACAGGTATGATCTTTCCCTAATTTGGATTTTGGAATTTGTTTATTGGAATTTATAACAAACTATAGTGTATAGTTTTAACTATTTTTGAGAATAATTAATAAATATGACTTATAATATAATAATAGCAGACGATCACAAAATGTTTTTAGACGGAGTACTAAGTATTCTGTCAACAAAAGATGAGTATAATATATTGCTGACTGCAAATTCAGGGAAAAATGTTATAAAGTATGTAAGTATCAATCCCACTAAAAAAATTGATCTGATCATTACAGACATCAGCATGCCTGAAGTTGACGGGATAACATTAAATAATTCGGTAAAGCAAACCAACCCAAATATAAAAGTATTGGTAGTAAGTATGCATATTGATACTGCAATGATAGATACGCTTATAAAAAATGACGTTGATGGTTATGTACCAAAAAATGCTGAAAAAGAGGAGTTACTTAAAGCAATATCAACTATTTTAAATGGTGAAAAATACTTTTCCAATATTATAAAAGAAGCTTATATGAAGAGTGTTTTTACAAAAGAAAAAGAAACACTACAGACACTTACACAAAGAGAAAAAGATGTTTTAAAACTAATAGCTTTAGAACATACTACACAAGAAATAGCCGACCAGCTTTTTTTAAGTAAACACACTATAGAAAGTTATCGTAAAAACCTTATCTCTAAACTTAATGTACGTAATCTTGCCGGTCTTACTAAATATGCTATAAAACTTGGTTTGGTAGATTAGTAAGGTAAACATAATATATAGTTATTAATACGTCTTTGCGAGCCTTTCGACGAAGTTTATATCGAGCGAAGTCGAGATGCCCTAGACAGGGCAAAGTGTAGCAATCTGTCTGTATTTTTCTTTATCTCCTGTCTTTGGTCTCTTCTATCTCCTGTCTTTTTTCTTTTCTCTCTTCTCTCTTCTCTTTTTCCTCTAACCTCTAATCACCAGACTTCAGTCTTTGGTCTCCCAACTTCAAACACCCAGTTTTCAGGGATAACATTTTCACGGTTTAAGGTATGTTTTACCTAAAGATAATGCTTCACTTTTGTACTGTCAATAATTCATAACTAATAAAAACATTGACAACTAATAGTATAATAAATATTAACTCATCTTGTCAGTGAGACAAGCTTAAAAATTTACATTATGATTTACGGAATTTCACTCATCTTATTAAGTATTATAGCAGTACCATCGCTAATACTTTCGAAAAAACCAAACGCTAAAGAATTATTAGAAAAAGTAGCACCCTATCAAGGTTGGATAGGAGTTGTATTCTGCTTCTGGGGAGTATGGGGTATTATTACTGCTTTTTTAAATATGGGTTGGTTAACATCAGCTCCAATGTGGTGGAGTACTTTACTAGCGGGTAGTATAGTAGAAGCCGGATTAGGATTTATGCTAGGTTACGGACTTATAAATAAAATGTTGTTATCAAACAATGAAGCAGCAAAAGAGAAAGCTGAGAAAATAAGAGCAAAAATAGCACCAAAACAAGGTAAATTAGGTGTATTAGGTCTCATAGTAGGCGCATGGATGATTATTGCATCTTTTATGTTTACAGTTGCCTAAATAGCAATTAAGAGATTACTAAAAGTGTATATATTTTATTCTTTTAGAGTTAGGGTTGGTTGACTAGAGTCTTTTATATATGCCTAAGTAATCTCTTTTAAACAATAATTATTTTAAATTAAACTATCATGAAAAAACTAATAACAATAATTGGAATCTGTATATTAATAATTACACTAAATGCTTGTAAAAAAACGGAGAAAGAAAGCGATGAGTTATCATCAACTGAAAACACTGTAAAAGTTGACAAAGATTGGGAAACACTTGATAAATCAGAGTATTCAATTGAATATCCAAAGAACTGGACTGTAGATGGATCAGGGACAGAGGGCACAGTATTTATATTGACTTCTCCATCAGATTCTGATACAGATAAGGTTACACAGAGTGTGAATACAGTTATTGAAAATTTACCTAACGATAATATTGATTTAGATGCATATGTTAAAGCCGCTATAAATCAAGTAAAAACCGTTTATCCAAATATCCTAAAAAAGGAAAAAATGAAATCAGATACTGGTGATGATTTTTATAAAGTAGTATTTTCTGGTAAAAAGGAAGGGATGAGTCAACATTATTATATTAAGAATAAAAAGGCATATATCGTAACATTTACCAGTGGTGTGTCTGATTCTGATAAGGACAAAGCTATAGGTGAAAGAATATTAAGCTCATTTAAACTAAAATAAAATATCATGAAAAAATTAATTTTATTCATTGTTTTTATAGCAATAACAACAATGACCTTTGCTCAGGATAATAGATCATACATAGAAGTAACAGGTGTTGTTGAGTTTGAAAAGCCTGTAGAAAAATATATTGCAAAAGTTATAGTGTCAAAAGAACTTATATATGATAGTCATGCAGGTTCATCAACTGATACTTTAGTTACAACAATAGATGCGCTAACAGAAAAGTATTTTAAAAATTAACAGCAATTAATTTTGATACTAAAAAATTGAATGAAGACAGATTTGGATATCTCACAACTGGCTTTAGAAAAGAAGGAAAGCTGTTTGTTTTTGAAACTACGTCTGAGAAAGAATATATGAAATTGTTGTCTGTAAATCTTGATGGAACACAAATCTATAATAGATATGTAGTTTATAAATTAACTTCAAATATAGCAACAAAATTAGCAAAAAAGGCAATAGAAAATGCAAAACAAAAGGCTGGACTTGTAGCTAAAAGTACCAATAAAAAGATTGGAGATATCATAACTATAAGTGATAATAATCAAAACAAAAATAAAGAGGTTCTGTATTATGACAATTTAGGCGATAAAGGCTTATATCAGGTAATTGTTAGGTTTGAATTGTTATAAACATAATATCTTATAAAAGATATTGTTATGAAAAATTAGTTAACATTGCCCTCTGGTAGCTTCTAAATAAACTTAGAAATCACTTGAGGGTTTTTATTGATTGATGTGAGGATTATTCGTTTCATTCATGATCTTTCATTGAGTATGTTGCAAATTAAAAATTCTTTCAAACAAAGTTTGAAAGAATTTTAATTCCGTCGGAGTGAGAGGATTAAACCCTATTCACCATATCCCTTTATTTACAATACCTCAAGAATTTTTAAATTTTTGAGGTAACCGAATAGGTAACTTTTTATTTGATATAACTTAAATTAAGTT
>VAPL010639281.1_pt1 | contig 43787 bp, 31 predicted proteins | sample 3395061 | NCBI WGS metagenome assembly VAPL01 (sample SAMN08290444, study PRJNA428436) | hydrothermal vent metagenome | isolation source: Deep-sea hydrothermal vent chimney 2 | place: Pacific Ocean: Juan De Fuca Ridge | depth 2182 m m | reverse complement strand
TAAAAATAATACCTAATGGGTATTTCTTTTAATTATCAAATACCAAAATATTGAGAAACAACAATTAAAGTTTCGATGAATCAAAACTATATATCCCAATCTTTCCAATAAAATAAAATTTATTTGAGAAGGAATAATTTCTAAACAAAATTAAAATTAATTGCAGCAATGACACTTCATAAATTTAAAGATGCAAACTGATGAAATTCTACAAAAAAGAATTATATTTGCACCCTCTTTAAAAAACCCATCAAATCTGCTGATTTGTAAAGCAATTTGAAAAAAGATAATCTACAAATACAGCTTAGTTTTTTCTGGTAGATTAATTTGTAGAGACATACATTATTTATGATGATTAGTGGTTGTCTTTAATAATTTGATGCAATTGAATTTATAATATTTGTAAATAGAAATTTTTAAGATTATGCCTTGCGGTAAAAAAAGAAAAAGACATAAGATCGCTACTCATAAAAGGAAAAAGCGATTAAGAAAAAATCGACATAAGAAGAAGTAGTATTCTTCTAAAATATTGGCAAAGAGCTTCAATTTAAAAATAAATTAATGACGTCAAGTAGTGAATTAGTAATTAATTCAACTCAGAAAGGATGTCGAATTGCTCTTTTAAGAAATAAAAGCCTCATAGAATTTCACAATGAGGAAAGTGCAAATAAATTCACCGTTGGTGATATGTATTTGGGGACAGTTAAAAAAGTTGTTCCGGGTCTAAATGCAGCCTTTGTTGATATTGGCTATGAAAAAGATGCTTTTTTGCATTATTTAGACCTTGGACCTCAAGTAGCTTCACTAAATAAATTCACTAAGTTTGCGCTAATTGGGAAACATCCTTCATATGATCTTGGCAAATTTAATAATGAGCCGGACATAAGTAAACTTGGTAAAATAAATCAAGTTTTGACTAAAAACCAGAAAATTCTGGTTCAGGTTGTTAAGGAACCTATTTCTACAAAAGGGCCTCGTCTTTCATGTGAGTTGTCTCTAGCAGGAAGGTACATAATCCTAGTGCCTTTTTCAAAAGCAGTAAGCATTTCAAAAAAAATCACCAATAGCGCTGAGCGAAAAAGGTTATTGCGATTGATTTCTTCTATTAAGCCTGAGAATTTTGGTGTAATAATTAGAACGGTTGCTGAGAAAAAAGAAGTCGCAGAACTTGACCGTGACCTCAGAAACCTTGTTGAAAAATGGAAACAGGGAATTAAGCAGCTAAAAATATCAAATCCAAGAGATAAAATTATTGGTGAAATGAGTCGTGTCTCAGCTCTTTTAAGGGATGTGCTTAATGAATCCTATGATAGCATTTTGGTGGACGATAAAGTTATTTATGACGAATTAAAATTATTTACCAAAGAAATTGCTCCTGAAAAGGAAAAAATAGTAAAATTTTACTCTGGAAAAGCAAAAATATATGAAAATCAGGGTATCGAAAAACAGCTAAAATTACTATTTGGTAAATCTGTTACCTTACCATATGGAAGTGGATATCTTATTATTGAGCATACGGAGGCATTACATGTAATTGATGTAAATTCCGGAAATAAATCTGCTGTAGAATCAGATCAGGAAAGTACTGCATTTAATACTAACCTTGAAGCGGCAAAAGAAATTGCACGTCAGCTTCAATTACGAGACATGGGAGGAATCATTGTGATCGATTTCATAGACATGCGTAAGGCAGAGAATAAACGTCTTTTATTTGACAAAATGAAAGAGTTTATGAAGCATGACAGATCTAAGTTTACTGTATTACCCTTATCAAAATTTGGGCTAATGCAAATAACAAGGCAGCGTGTACGGCCTGAAATGAATATCAAAACCACTGAGACTTGTCCTTCATGTGGAGGATCGGGAAAAATCGCTCCTTCAATATTAATTGCTGACCAAATTGAAAGAGATTTAGATTATTTATTGAGCAAGCAAAATGAGCGTCACATAACAATAAGTTTACATCCCTATTTGCATGCATACTTTGACAAAGGAATAATTTCTATAAAAGTGAAATGGTTTTTCAAATATCGAAAATTTATTCTCTTAATTCCAGACTCCTCATTAGCAATAACTGACTATATTTTTACCAATAAAATGGGCGAGAAAATAGAAATGTAATACTGCAAGATATACTGATAAAAAAAGGAGCTTCAATAAAAAAGCACTTTAAAGGTTAAAGAATTTTAAACCTATCCCTAAGCCCAAAGGAAGTACAATAAAGCATAAAATGTTACTATGCGTCAATGGCTCACCAATATTAGTTGCTTCGGCTTCGGAACAATGTTCAGGCTTTATAAGCTCTAATCATGCATACTGCTACTTGCATAGGAATATAGGTACTCATATTTTACGTCATTCTTAATTAGTTAGCCAATGAAAATTGAATTTATGGCTCAGGATGACTCTAAGGGTCGATTATTCATGAATTCAATTTTACCTGATATCGGTATATTAAAATTCAATTTCCGGCTGATATCAAACTGCTTTACTTCTAAAATCTGAGGGGGAACAATTAAATTCTTCTTTAAAAATTCTGTAAAAATAAGACCTGTTGTTAAAACCGGTTTCATAAGTAATCTCCGAAATTGTCAGATCACTATTTTTTAAAAGGTCTGCTGCTTTTTTCAGTCGATATTTTTTAATAAATCCATGCGGCGTATGGTCTGTTATGGCCTTGATCTTACGATATAACTGAGTTTTGCTGATGCCAAATTCCTCAACCAAAATATTGGAATCTAAATTCGGGTCAGACATGTGATCAATTATATATTTTGCAACTTTATTCAGCCATATTTGATCTTTCTTTATTAAACCATTGACATTTTCGGCTAATTTCCAAGGCGAATTTTTTAATAATTCTCTTATTTTTTTCTTTGATTCTAATAATTTTTCCACCCTGATAATAAGGTGTTTAGGGTGAAATGGTTTAGGAATAAATGAATCAGCGCCAATATCAATACCTTTAATGCGATCTTCAATTTCTCCCATGGCAGTTAAGAGAATAACAGGTATATGACTTGTATTAATGTCGTCTTTTATTTTTTTACATAATTCATACCCATCAATTTCAGGCATCAATACATCACTTATAATCAAATCAATAGAATTTTCTTTAATGATATCTATTGCTTTTGCTCCATTGGCTGCTTCGAAAATATCATAATACTCTATAAACATATCTTTTATTATAGTACGGAATTGATCGTTATCGTCAACAATTAATAAACGATAACGACCATCTGCCTCCTGTTTTGTACTTGTGGTTTCAGTCTTAATTTTTTTAAAACTCACAAATTCCGCATCAATATTTTGTTCAATAACCAGCGGATCCTGGCGTATTGGTTGTTCGACTATAAATTCTGAATAAGATTCTTTGTTGACAGGAATACGTATGGAAAATATACTGCCTTCACCCTGTTTGCTGGTTACCTGTATATTTCCTTTATGAGATTCTACCAGACTTTTTGTGAGCGCTAAGCCAATTCCACTACTATTAGACGCATCTATTCTTGACTGTTTTTCAGAAGTCAAATTATAAAATCGTTGAAATATTTTATCTAAAAGATTCTCCATAATACCAATGCCCGTATCTTCTACTTTGATTAATGCTTCATCCTGCTCAATTGATACGCTCACTATAACCACTCCATTGGGTCTGTTGTACTTGATGGCATTTGACACCAAATTGAGCAAGATGGTTTTTAGTTTATCGTGATCGAACCATACCGGAGTAGAATTACCCGGTTCATTTTCAAACGATATACTGACATTATGTTCTGCCGCATAATTGGAAAATGCCACAGTTATTTGCTCAATAAATTGAGAAATATTTCCCTTACTTACCGCTAAGTTTATCTGGTCCGATGTTGCTTTTCTAAATTCAATAAGTTCTCCAATTAACTTTAGTAACCTGTTTGTATTGTAGTAAATACTTTCAAACGTTGGCCTTAATTCCGGATATTTGTCTTTCTTCTCAAAAAGTTTATTTGCCGGGATAAGTATAAGTGATAAAGGGGTTCTGAATTCGTGAGAAACGTTTGTAAAAAAACGAAGTTTGTAATTATTAATTTCTTCAATCTTTCGTTTCTCAAGCTGAGCAAAATATATTTCTTTTTGCATGCGCGTCCTTCTTTTTAGGATATAATAAATCAATAAAATCAGTGCCAGGGTTGCAATAGCATATATTATGTAAGCAATAAAAGTTCTCCAAACAGGCGGTTTTACAATGATAAAAACAGACCTGTATTCATCGTTCCACATCCCATCTGAATTACTACATTTGAGTTTCAGAGAATATTCACCGGGAGGCACATTGGTAAAGAAGGCTGAGCGCTGGAGCCCAATGTAGTTCCACTCTTTATCGAAGCCTTCCAAATAATAAGCATAGTCGGTTTTTTCGTTATTTGTATAATTAAGAGCCGCATAGCTTATGCTGAAAAAATTCTCCTCACTTTCAAAAATTAGCGTATCAGTATCATCTATGTGCTTTTTGAGCAAGCCGTTCTTATTTCCTGGAGTGATAAGTTTATTAAAGAGTTTTAATTCTTGCAACGCCAATCTGGGATAATCATCAGAAACTTTAATTTTGTCAGGTTTGATTATGGTGAGACCATTTATTCCACCGAAGTAAATTCTTTTGGTGTTTTTTCCATAGAATGAAGCGCCATCACTGTATTCATTGCCGGCAAGGCCATCATTTTTATTATAATCTCTAAAATGGTTAAGGTTCCTATTCCAATTAGACAGCCCACTGTTTGTGCTTATCCATATATTCCCAAAATCGTCTTCTTGTACAGCATGGACAGTATTATTTGGCAGTCCGTTACCTACATTATACATCTCAAACCCATAGCTTTTGTCGTTTAAAGAAACTTTATATAGGCCATTACTTGTGCCTACCCATAATTCTTTGTACGAATTGCTTTTAAAAAGAGAAATAACATCTCTATCAATTTGGGAAGATACATTTGAAAACTCATTGGTTATTGTGTTTAGAAGCTGCACACCACCACCTCGGCTGCCGATCCAAAGAAAGTTAGGTCGGTCTTCAATAATAGAATAGACTATATTACTATTTAAATTATTATTCGTACCTGTTGTCTTTAGAAACTGTTGATAAGCATCAATGGTATATTTCCCGGGTGCTTTTTTTGTAATACTTAGCTTAATAATTCCATGTCCACTGGTTCCAAGCCAAATATTATTATAAGAATCAATACAAATTGTATATACTGATTTGAATGCAAGATCAACGTCATTTGTGAAATCACCTGGGAAATGGAGAATATTTCCTGATTCATACTCTATAAAATCAACCCCTTCACCATCAAGACCAATCCAGTAGTTTTGTTTGCTATCTCTTTCAATCGCCAACACAGCATTATTTGATAGTCCATCTTCACTGGTAATGAGTGAGGTGTGTGAGAAGTCTTTATCAATTACATTTAAACCACTTCCCCTTGTGCCCACAATAATTTTTCCTTTTGGCTCCTCATAAATAGCTCGCACAATGCTATGGCTTAGTTCGCCTTTAGAAGGTTCGCCTTTTCTAATTGAAGAAAATGGTGTGCCTTCCGTGTTATATTCCAAAATACCATTACCATCTGTTCCTATCCATAATAAATTTGGTTGTACTTCATATATTTTCAGGATTTTAACCTTTTCGCCAGCTAGTTCCGGAAAGAGATAATCAACATTTTCAACAGCAATACCTTGGTTGAAGAACAATCTCAAAATTGTGCCACTATCAGTACCCAGCCATAGAAATTCGCCACCCTTACTATTAGCAATTTCTGTAATAGTGAAGGCTGAATTGCCAGCTTCAATTTTTTGAGATGCACCTGTATTTAGGTCAACATAAATCAAGCCGCCACCCTCCAAAGCCATGAAAAGCACCTGTTTGTCCTCAAAGTCAATAAACCAATGTTGGTCAGGTATCACTTCATTGGTTGTAGATAAGGAGTCAATTCTTACAGGAGTCCATTCATCTTCTTTGATAAGCGTGATTAGGTCGCCTTTTTCATTTAGCAAAGCAAGGCGTTGATTTGAAAAAGCTTTTATTCCAACTATTCTTTTTAGTACATCCTCGATACTTTTAGTTGTCGCTATTTGAATTAATTCATCTTTTTGTTCAGCATAATAAACTACCCCAACATCATAAATGCTATACCATAGCGTAAAATCGTAACCAATGCAACTGCGAATGATTCTTTCCCTACCAGGAGATAAGTTATCCGAATTTAAAAAAACTTTGAATTTTTCTGTATTGCGATTGTACCGGTTAATATTTTTATCGGTAACTATCCATAGGTCATTATTTTTGTCTTCGAATATTTCCCGAATAATGTTATTACCAATACTTGTTTTGATGTTGCGATCAGGCATATAAACCTCTATCTGCTTTCCATCGTATTTGTTTAAGCCATCCCATGTACCAAACCACATATATTGCTTACTATCTAAAAATATTGACGTAACAGCGCTATTAGACAACCCCTGGTCATTATCAATTTTTTTAAGATTCCAGTATTGTGCATGTAGTTTTATGGTGCTTGATAGGACAAGGAGGTTTATTATCCACAATAGGAGAATGGCCCTTAAAAGGGCTGAATTATGAGTGTGAATTTTTTTTAGCATAGTTTTCATGCCGTGCTCTTATGCAATTTACTATTAAACATCTTACAACTATTATTCTAACCTTAAAAATTCAGGAGTTAATTATTGATACTTGTAATGAGTTAAATAATTATTTACCACTGTAAAAATATCCATTAAGGTTTATCGCTCATATTATAATAATTACAATTAAATAAACATGATACTAATATTACCAATGTGTACACACTGTTACCATTGTTATATTGGTAACCCCTTTGGCAATATAGAGGACTTGATTTAAAAACAAATTTCGGACGTTTGCCAGTAAGGTTTATCAAGACAGCTAAAATACACCTAAAATGGATATTGCTAAAAGATTTAGTGAAAACCCGATATTGTCTCCCAAAGACATTAAGCCAAGCAACGAAGGTTTGGTTATTGAGTGCCTTCTGAATCCTGGTGTTTTTATTTATAATGGCAAGACATGGTTGCTACTCAGAGTAGCTGAACGGCCTACTCAAAAAAATGGTAAAGTTAGCTTTCCTGTCTTAGAAGAAGGTAAAGGCATAAAAATTCTTTCGTTTGATAAAAGCGACCCCGATTTTGATTTCTCAGATCCAAGAGTTATAAAATATAAAGAAGAATTTTTCCTCACTACCATGTCGCATTTGAGGTTAGTGAGTAGTTCAAATGGAATTGATTTTCAGGAAGAAATCGACTTCCCGCCTTTATATGGTAAAGGAGAGTCAGAAGCTTATGGTATAGAGGATTGTAGAGTGGCAACCTTCGAGGAAGGGTTTCATTTAACCTATACCAAGGTATCAGGTACTGGAGTTGGGGTAGGATATATCCAAACAAATAATTGGAAAGAGTATAATAGAAAAGGGATGATATTTTCTCCTCATAATAAAGATTGTGCCCTCTTTGAAGAGAAAATAGTTGGTAAATATTATGCGCTTCACCGGCCGAGCAGTCCGGAATTAGGTGGTAATTATATATGGTTGGCCGAATCTAGGGATTTAATACATTGGGGAAATCATAAATGTATTGCTGTTACCAGACCGGATAGTTGGGATAGTGCGAGAATTGGCGCCGGGGCTTCACCTATTAAAACATCGGAAGGATGGCTTGAAATATATCATGGAGCTAACAGCGATAACCGTTACTGTCTTGGGGCGTTACTCCTGGATTTAGATGACCCGGCAAAGGTAATTGCCAGAAGTGAGGAGCCCATTATGGAGCCGGTCATGGACTATGAGAAAACAGGTTTTTTTGGAAATGTTGTTTTTACGAATGGACATATTGTGAATGGAGACGTCATTACAATTTATTATGGTGCTTCGGATGAAGTTATCTGTGGGGCAACGTTTTCTATCGAGGAAATTTTGGGAATTTTAGAAAAACAGAAAGTGGGAATATGAAAGCATTATTGAAATTTATCAAAAAAACATTAATCGAGTATGACTTCTTTCTAAGTATGCCATATAACATGCGTGTTTTGCTGGTTACCAACATGGTTTATGCTTTTGTATTACCGGTAGTGGACATCTTCGTGAGTGCTTATATAATGCGCAGTTCAAATGACCCAAACTTAGTGGCTACATATCAATTGTTTCTTTATGTGGGCATACCTTTTACTTTTTTGATAAATGGCTTTTTGCTTAACAAAATTAATATCTCCAATCTGTACAGTTTCGGTATGTTATTAAGTGGTATTTCCATGCTGATTATGATGTCTCTTGATAATATGAATTTGTTTGGCGTAGCGTTTGCCGGTCTGATTATGGGCAGTTCATTCGGGTTCTTCTGGGCGAACCGTGATTTTTTGGCACTTATTACAACTAATGATGACAACAGGAATTACTATTACGGACTTGAGACTTTCTTTTTTACAACAACTTCTATAATTGTTCCATTTGCTGTTGGTTCGTTTCTTGTTTCTTACCAAAGCTTCGACTGGCTGAAAAGCGGAGATATTTCTTCTGCCTACCGCATTGTTACATACTGTGTTTTGGCAATAACTGTTGTATCAAGTTTTATTATACATAAAGGAAAGTTTGCTAATCCCTCCCAAAAAAAATTCGTGTATTTCAAATTTGATAAGCTTTGGAATAAAATGTTATTTCTGTCCGGACTAAAAGGACTGGCGCAAGGTTTTATTGTAACAGCTCCGGCAATACTTATTCTGCGTCTGGTGGGGGATGAAAATTCATTGGGCGTAGTCCAAAGCATAAGTGGAGTTATTACCGCTATAGCACTTTATATAATTGGCAGGGTTGCAAAGCCAAAGCACCGTATCGCTATTTTTACTGTGGGATTATTCATATTTTTCTTGGGTACGATTGCCAATGCCACTCTATTTTCTGCAACAGGAGTTATGATATTTGTACTGTGTCTGGTACTATTCAGACCATTGCATGATATTGCCTATTTTCCTATTCAAATGAAAGTAATAGACGTCCTTTCTAAAAAAGAAAAACGTAGTGAATTTGCTTATATATTCAATCATGAGTTTGGTTTGTTTGTTGGCAGATTTTTAGGATTGACATTGTTTATCGTTTTATCCACCTACGTGTCAATAGATTTTTCTCTCAAATATTCAATATTGATAATAGCTGCCGTACAGTTAATTTCTATTCCGGTAGCTAAGCAAATAATTAAGAGAACCAAAGAAGAAAAAGCAGTTGATGCCAATGAAAATGAAGATACACCCATATTAGAAAGTGCTTAATTAATATGAACAGATATACTAAAATATTATTAATTGTTATTTCAACCTTCTTTGGTTGTATCCAATCTGAACCTATATCAATTGCCCAGGTGGCAATTGAACGTGTGGAGGGGATGCCAAATCAGCCTAACTCTTATAAAATGCTGGCATGGAAAGAAAAAGCAATCAATTTTGATCGCTATATATTTAATCATGAAGCAACAGGTGATTATATGCCCCTGATATGGATTGACAGTGCTCAGAGAAATATAGATCAAAACACGTTCGGATTATATACCGTGATTGGAGATATACGACAAGGGCCGGACAAAAATAATGGCGAATTCCATGAGGCTCTAGCTTCATTAGGCGCATTAATGAGCGCCGGACTGGTAGGCATGGATAAAACCAATCAAAACGGCTACAATTATGTGAAAATGGTTCAGAATTATTTCAATACCGACAACGGATGGAATATCATAATGAATAATACCAGTGCCGAGGTTGCCATGCTTGGCGGCGGATATGGCCGTGACTGGTGGTATGATGTATTTCCCAATGTGCTTTATTATGCTGTGTGCGAACTATATCCTAATGTTGATGGTGCTGATTTAATCCAACGAACAATTGCTGAGCAGTTTTATAGAGCAGACTCTGTTCTTGCCGGCAATTACGATTATTCCTATTTTGATTATGCGGCAATGGAAGGTAAAAAAAATCAGATTCCATATCAGCAAGATGCAGCAGCCGGACATGCCTATGTATTATATTCCGCATATAAAAAATTTGGCGACGAGAAATATCTAAATGGAGCTAAATCATCTATTGAGGCATTATTAAAATTAAAAGAAAGTAGGTTTTATGAAGTATTGATGCCTTTTGGAGCATTAATAGCTGCAAGGATAAATGCTGAACAAGGGACAGAATATGATGTCGGTAAAATTCTTGACTGGACATTTGACGGATGTACAGCCGAGGATGGCAGGACTGGATGGGGTATTCTTAGTGAAAGATGGGGAGACTATGATATCCATGGATTGCAAGGAAGTTTGACAGATGGAGGGGGATATGGATTTTTGATGAACTCTTTCGATATGGCCTGGCCGCTGATTCCTATGGTGAAGTATAGCCCCGAATATAGCCGAACAATAGGGAAATGGATGTTAAATGCGGCAAATTCTACCCGATTATTTTATCCATATGAAATCCCTGATGAGAACCAATGGCTTCCAGAACTAAAGGGCATAACCAAAAATGTGATTGGCTATGAAGGAGTCAAAAAAATTGATGCCTATAATAAAGAAAGCCTCAAAGGGGTAAGCCCGGTAGCCTTGGGAGATGGGCCCAATTGGGTGGTTAAACAGCCGGAAGAATCAATGTTCAGTGTATACGGGTCAGCGCATGTTGGAATTTTCGGGGCAATTATAGAAAAGACCAATGTTGAGCAAATCTTAAAGCTGAACTGCCAGGCAACAGATTTTTATGGAGAAAATAATTACCCGACTTTTTTATACTATAATCCATACCCAGTCGGCAAAGAAATCATCTATCGCAATGATAATGAAGATATTATAGATTTATATGACCTCATATCAGGCGCAATCGTAACCAATAATATAGGAAAAGAAGGATATTTTACTATTCCTGCCGATGAAGCTCTGCTTATAGTAGTGATTCCGGCAGAAAGTGATATTGAGTACAAAGATGGCAGGGCAGTTATTAATGGAAAAACAGCCTTCTATTTATGAAATCCTTATTAATAAGAATGATGGTTATTTTAAAAAACATGAGCAGATGAAATATAAAATTTTACAACGTATATCAATCGCATGGTTGTTAATGGGTAGTTTCTCTCAAATATATGGTCAGGATATAACCATTACAGGTACAGTAACAGATTTGGAAGACGGCACTACTTTGCCCGGAGTCACCGTTCAAGTTAAAGGGACACAAAATGGTGCTATTACAGATATTGAAGGGGCATATGCTATAAGCAACATCAGTAACACTGATATTTTGATATTCTCTTATGTAGGTTATAAAAAGACAGAAATTTTAATTGGTAACCAAACGATAATTGATCTCACAATGGAAAGCGATGTAGAAACATTAGACGAAATTGTGATTACCGGATACGGGGGGCAGAAAAAATCTGATGTAACCGGAGCTGTTGCATCTGTAAATATGGAAGATTTAGTTAGAATCCCATATTCGGGTGTTACGCAGGCTATGCAAGGGTTGGCAGCAGGGGTGAATGTTACACAAAATACAGGAGCACCAGGTGAAGGTGTTGCAGTAAGGATAAGGGGAGTAGGGTCAATAAGTAGTGGAAACTCTCCGCTTTATATTGTTGATGGCGTACCTACTGAAAACGCCATGAATTACCTTTCTACCTCTGATATTGAATCGATCAGTGTATTGAAAGATGCCGCATCAGCTGCTATTTATGGTTCTAGAGCAAACAATGGGGTAGTTATAATTACCACGAAACAAGGCTCAGGGACTAAAGGGATACAAATCAATTTCAATTCAAGTTTTGGTATTCAACAAGTGGGGAAATTGACAGAAATGACAAATAAAGGCCAATATATTGAACTGTATAATGAAGCTGCAGATAACGACAATGTAGGTGTTGATAATCCAAGATTACGAAGAAAAAAAATTACTGAAGCTATGGCAGACACCTTGCCTGACATTGATCATCTTGGTGCTATTTTCAAACAAGCGATACTTCAAAACTACTATGTGGGGATTAGCGGAGGGGATGAAAAAACGCATTTTAATATTTCAGGAAGTTATTTTGGGCAAGAAGGAATCATTATTGGCAGCGATTATGAGCGGTTTACAGGAAAGGTGAGCGTTAGTTCACAAGCAAAAGAATGGCTGAATGTTGGTTTTAACCTGAATGTAGCAAATTCTACAACTAACATTATCGGCAGTTCGGGAGACGGGTTTGGTGGCAATGGCGGTAGTGTTATCCGGTATGCATTTTTCAGGACGCCAACCATACCAATTCTTGATGATAAAGGCGAATATGTTGACCTACCCGATAATCCGGAATTTTTTGGCGATGGATATAATCCGGTTGGGCTGGCCAACAACATCCACAATGTACTAAGTGATGTACAGATTTTAGGAGACTTTAATTTCAAGGTCGATTTTTCTGATCATATAAGCATTAGTTCAAAATTTGGCGTTGACAGCAATAACAATAATAGACGGAGATTTAATAAAACTTGGGGAACCAACGACCGGATTAACAATCCAAATTCTTTGTCGGTAAACAATGGTTCCTTTTTTAGCTGGACGTGGACTAACTTACTAAACTTTGACTACGTATTTGGCGATCATAGCCTTTCTGCAGTTGTTGGAACTGAGGCTATTAGTATTAATAGCAACTCCTCAGCTACTACCGAAAGAGATTTTTCAGATCAGAATTTGACGCTGGTTAATCTTGGAGGAGGGCAAGGAGCGATAACTGCCTCTGAAGACATCTGGGAATATAAATTGTTTTCATATTTCGCCCGGGCCAACTATAATTTCAAAGAGAAATATTTTTTAACTGCCATTGTAAGAAGGGATGCTTCCACTCGCTTTGAAGAGAAAAACAGATGGGGTACATTTCCTTCCCTATCATTGGGATGGAGAATAGACAAAGAGAATTTTTTGCAAAACAGCAATGTAATTGATCAATGGAAATTGCGGGTAGGTTATGGTGCTAATGGAAATCAAAACATTGATAATTTTGCTTATTTGGAAAAAATAAAGCCCGGATTTGAATACCCATTCGGAAATGTTGCGCAAAGCGGTTATGCTACCACCGAATTAGGGAATGCTGATGTAACATGGGAAACAAGCACACAGCTTGATATTGGTACGGATTTAAGTTTTTATAATAGCAAATTACTGGTAGCGCTGGATTATTTCCGCAAAGTGACAAAAGATCAACTGGTCCCAAATACGAATCCTTCATCAGCTGGATATGCAAACCCTTCCTGGATAAATAAAGGAAAAATATTAAACACAGGAATTGAATTGGAAATAGGATACAACGGAGAGATATCAGAAAGTTTGAATTATTCAATTAGTGGAAATGCGGCAATCATACGAAATGAGGTTTTGGAATTGGAGGGAGCATTTCTTAATGGACGGATAGATAATGGAGTATGGGCCACCAAAACTGAAGAAGGATATTCCATAGGTTCGTTTTATCTATACGAAATGGAAGGAATATTTCAGAATGAATCTGATGTTTTTACCCATGCCTTTCAGGGAAATAATATAAAGCCGGGCGATATAAAATACAAGGATCAAAACAATGATGGCATCATTGATGCAAATGACAGGACTCATGTTGGCAAAGCTATTCCTGATGTGATAATTGGATTGAATCTTGGGCTATATTATAAGAATTTCGATCTGAATCTTTTCTTTCAAGGAGCTTATGGCCAGGATGTTTACTATCAGGTAGCTACTGACATCGAAGGATTTTACCGACCATTTAATCTTACAAAAAGATATTATAACGAGCGATGGACAGGAGAAGGCACAAGTAATACTCAACCCAGAGCTTCCTGGAAGGCTAAACCCAATAATACAAAACCTTCTACGCGATTTCTGGAAGACGGATCTTATACAAGGCTTAAAACCTTGCAGGTTGGTTATCAATTTCCCAAACATCTATTAGAAAAGCTCTACCTGCAAAAATTGAGAATTTACTTTTTGGCAAATAACCTATTGACGTTCACAAGTTATCCCGGCCTTGATCCGGAAATGACTACCAGTAACAATTCAACGCAAGAGGGTGATAAAGCTGCCAATATAGAATGGGGCACTTATCCCACTTCAGTTTCATATAATTTTGGACTTCAGGTAACATTTTAGAAAATGAGAAAGATAAAATTAAAAATATTAACCGGCTTCACTCTTCTGTTTCTATTAGGGTGTAATGATTTTTTGAATACGGAATTACAGGGGGTTTATACCAATACCTCATTTTATCAAACCAAGGATCATGCAATATTTGCTATTAATGCCAGCTATGAAATTATTGCTTTTAGAAACATTAATAACAACTTATGGGTATTTGGAGATGTTGCCTCTGATGATGCATTAAAAGGGGGGAATCCCGGTGATCAAAGTGATATAGGTTTTATTGATGAATTTATTATTACTTCAGATAATGGATTTATAGAATCGATATGGAAACACTATTATGAAGGTATAGTAAGGGCAAATAAAGTAATTTATCATGTGCCCGAGATAGAAATGGATGATGAACTAAAACAAAGAATCATTGGCGAAGCAAAATACTTGAGAGCCTATTTTTATTTTCACCTTGTTAATATTTTCGGTGAAATTCCTTTGAAAACGGAACCTGCCTTTGCAGCTGATGATTTACATGTCCCGGTTTCAGAAGTAGCAGCAATTTATCAGCAAATAGAGCAAGACCTTGCTGATGCTTCCTTAGTGCTCCCGGTATCCTATAGTTCTGAAAAAGGCAGAGCAACCAAAGGGGCTGCATTAGGACTTTATGCGAAAGCTCTTATGTTTCAGAAAAAATGGCCGCAATGTCTCGATGCGATTATTGAAATGGAACAATTGGGATATACATTAATGCCAATCTATAGACAAAACTTTGAAGTGACGACTGAAAATAATGCTGAATCTGTATTTGAGATCCAACATGTGACTGATCAGGCACCTTTTTTGGGTAGCAATTTAAACCAATGGTTTTCTCCCATAGTTGAAAACGGTTATTTCTTCAATGCCCCAACCCAGAATTTCGTGGATGAATTTGAAGTTACACTATCAGGGATTGTAGATCCAAGACTAGACTATACTGTAGGACGAGAAGGTGAAAAGTGGGTAAATGGTGAAGATTTTCTTCCTGAGTGGTCACCGGCAACAGGTTTCTTGCAACGGAAACACGTGCAACCTTTGGCAGAAATTGGAAAAGGAACAAAAGGTGATGGAGATTTAAACTATACTTTCATGCGGTATTCAGAAGTGCTTTTAATAAAAGCTGAAGCACTAAATGAACTTAACAGAGGAGTCGAGGCATTAATTCCTCTGAACGAAGTAAGGGAAAGGGCACGTGAAAGTTATCTTTATGATGATAATCTACCAGAATTTGGTACTATTCCTACTGATTTATTGCCCGAAATAACTTCTACTGACCAAAGCTCTCTAAGAGTATCTATTCAACACGAAAGGAGAGTAGAACTAGGTTTTGAATTTCACAGGTTTTACGACCTGATGAGGTATGGACCTGCTATAGCGGAAGAAGCGTTGTCAGATACGAATTTCGACTATGCCACACACAGATATTTCCTAATACCTCAAAGTGAAATAGATACAAATAATTCAATTTCAAATTAGTAGTTCATTTTTAAACAAAAATTAAACATTATGAAAAAGTTAAAATTTGCAAAATTTAGTTCGTTACTGCTTATTGTAGCCATATCAGGTATGGTTGTGATAAATAGCTGTAAAGAAGATGATGAACCGGTGCCAGTGGTTTTTGGACCACTAAATGCTAAAATTACTGAAGCTGATGACCTTATTGCTACAACAGAAGAGGGTACTGCTGAGGGACAATATCCTCGAGGATCACAAGATATTTTACAAGGAGCCATTGATTTGGCTCAAGCTGTAGCAGACAATACATCTTCTACTCAAACGCAAGTAGATAATGCGGTTATTGCCTTGCAAGCAGCGATTGACACATACAAAGCTAGTGTTATTGAGGCAATCGATCCAGATAACCTGGTGGGACATTGGCCATTTAGTGAAGGTTCGGGAACCTCGACAGCTGATTATTCAGGAAATGATTTTGATGGGACATTTAAAACAGGTCATGCTGATATGGGTGCTGGAACTCCCACATGGGGAACAGACCGATATGGAAATGATAACAGTGCTGTAATGTTTGATAAAGGCTCTTGGATAGAAGTGCCATACAATGCTTCGCTTAATCCAAAGGCGATTACCATTTCAGTATGGGTAAATGTAACAGAAATACGTGAAAGTAATCGTTTCTTAGGCTTGCAATCATGGTTGGGCTATAAGTTTCAACTTCAATCGGCAAATAAATCATTTTTTACTGCCGCAGTTGCCCCAGCACATACCGGTGCAATATATGATAAGGATACTGATCCTGCATTGCCAATAGACGAATGGATTCATCTGGCCGTTTCTTTTGGTGGAGGTGAAATGGTATTTTATATTGATGGCACAGAATCAAATAGGATCGAGATTCTTCCAGTAGCAGACATGGCTACAATAACCGGTCATAATCTTGCCATTGGTGTAGGTTCAAGTAGGTATGCTGATACGGATGCAAATTATGGTGATGAAGCACATCCTGATTATCATATCATACCTGTGGCCTGGGGTGGATATTTCAATGGTTTACTCGATGAATTAAGAATTTATAAAGCAGTTCTTTCTCCAAGCCAGATAACGAGCATTTATAATTTAGAAAAACCTTAATGCTAAATAGTGTAATGCGTATTGATTTATTTTAATTTTCAGAAAAGGACAGTAGCTATTTCTACTGTCCTTTTCTGATTTATACGATGCATATACCTTGTTGAACATAAAAAATCTCTTACTATTTTTTCTGATTTTAATTAATGGGTCAGTAGGCGCTCAGGTGCAACAGCTTACTATTAGCAGGATTGAGCAAATGCCAAATTCCCCATCGCCATATTTGATGAGAGACTGGGAGAAGGTAGCATTAGGGTTTGACAGCCTGGTTTATGATATTACGAAAGCAGGAGACTACTTACCACTTATTTTTATTAATGAAGCGGGTATTAACTACCCCGAAAACAAAAGTTTTGGTTTGGATACCTATGTGGGTACATTTTCTTCCGGAGGTGGTGAGGCCATTAATGTACTTCCTTCATTAATAGGGGCTACTCTGGTGGGAATAGACAAAAACAACCAAAATACCATGAATTGGGTGATGCTGGCGCAGGATTTTTTTAACAATAGACTGGAAGAGAATGTCTATTTAAACAATTATAATGGTCGAAGTGGCATAGATTGGTGGTATGACATCATGCCCAATATTTATTTTTATCAACTCAATGATTTATATCCGGGTGTAGGCGATGCTGATTTTCAATTTACTTCCATAGCCGGCCAATGGCTCAAAGCCATAAAAGCCATGGGAGGCACTGACGCTCCCTGGTCAGTCCCATTTATGGATTACCGTGCCTGGAGTTTATCTACCATGACTCCTTTGACTACAGGTGTAAAAGAACCCGAAGCTGCCGGAGGTATTGCCTGGTTGTTGTACCACGCTTATATCAAAACAGGAGACGCCACTTATTTAAAGGGGGCAGAGTGGAGTATGGAATTCCTAAACAGTCTTACTGCAAACCCTTCTTACGAGCTTCAGTTACCTTATGGCATTTATATCGCCGCCAGGATGAATGCTCAAATAAGTACATCTTATGATATTGAGCTTATGTTAAATTGGACATTTGACCGGGGAGATTTGAGAGGATGGGGGGCAATAGTAGGCAACTGGAATGGCGTCGAAGCATCTGGTCTTATTGGGGAAGCTAATGATCAGGGCAATGATTACGCTTTCTTAATGAACGGATTTCAACATGCCGGAGCCCTTGTGCCCATGGTACGGTACGACAAGCGTTTTGCCCGTGCCATAGGTAAATGGATGCTCAACCTTGCCAATGCTACACGTTTGTTCTACCCGGGGTTTCTACCGGCAGAGCAACAAGATGCCTCTATTTGGTCAACAGCCTATGATCCTGAGGGTTATATTGGCTATGAGGGTTTAAGAGAAAAATTGAATGAAAACCCCGGGCCATTCTCTACCGGGGATGCTGCTGCTGCCGGATGGGCAAATACAAATCTTGCCCTTTATGGATCTTCATCTGTAGGGATTTTCGGAGGTATTATCAAAACCACTAATGTGGACAAAATACTTCAATTGGACTTGCTAAAAACCGATTATTATCGAGAGGATGCTTACCCTACTTTTTTGTACTACAATCCATACACAACCAGTAAAACAGTTGCCATAAATGCCGGGACTTCACCAGTAGATTTGTATGATGTTCTAAGTGAAGCTTTTTTAGTACAAAATGTGACTGGAAATACAGATTTCACTATTTCAGGAGATCAGGCTGTAGAGTTGGTTTTAGTGCCTGCCGGAGGAGCAATAAGTTATAATCTTAACAAGATGCTTATCAACGATATTGTAGTTGATTATATGCAATCAGTTCAGGCCTATAACAATCCACCGAGAATTAAAAGCCTTGCTGCCAGTGATGAATTACTCGAAATAGGGAGTAACACTACGATCTATGCAACAACTGTTGACCCGGAAGGTGAAACACTAACCTATTCATGGGCTTTGGATGGAGAAGCCCTGCCAGAAACAGGATCATCACTTTTATGGACTGCTCCGGAGACTGTGGGCAATTATCAAATAGCCCTTACGGTATCTGATGAGCAACTCAATGAAACCAGTAGTTCTTTGCAGCTTGAGGTTGTAGATCATATCAACTCACCGCCCGTTATCGTTGATCTTACTTCAAATAAGTATAATATTAATCCTCAGGAAGATGTATATCTCACCTGTTTTGCTGAAGATGCTGATAATGATGCGCTTGTTTATAGCTGGTCTGCTAATGCAGGAACAATTTTGGGAGTGGGAAATACAGTAATATGGCAGAGCCCTGCTGATGAAGGAGTATATGAAGTGTTGGTAGTGGTAGATGATGGCAATGGTGGGATTGCTGAAAGTAAGCTCAATTTTCTGGTTAAAGGTTATTCATCTATTGAAACCGGTAAGCTGATAGCTTATTATCCTTTTTCGGGAAATGCCAATGACAATAGTGGGAATAACTTAAATGGACAGGTATTCGGGGCGGCACTAACCGATGATCTGCAAGGAGAGGCAGCCGGTGCCTATTATTTTGATGGGATAAATGACTTTATCAAAGTAGGAAATACAGATTTATTGAATTTTAAAGAAGCAATAACAATAAGCTGTTGGATAAGGCCTGAAAACCTATCAAGCGGTAAAGAATCGTTTATATTATCCCATGGTAGTTGGCAAAACCGGTGGAAGATTTCCGTTGTTTCAGGGAAAGTGCGTTGGACACTCAAAGCTTTATCCAATATTAGGGATGTTGACAGTAGTTTAGGATTGACAGATAATGAAAATTACCATATTACAGCTACGTTCGATGGAAATTATGCCCTTTTATACATCAATGGCAAACTAGACGGCTTTGATGTATTAAGTGGAGATATTAATCTTAGCCCGTATGATTTTCTCATTGGCAGAATGCTCCCGGATGATCAGAATGCTTATAATTATCAAGGATTAATCGATGAGGTTTTGATCTACGACTATGCCTTAACTCCTGAAGATGTAATGAGACTTATGGAAATGCCGATAGTTACGGGGCTGAGCCAGACAGTATATGATGATATTGTAAAAGCATTTCCAAACCCTACAACCGGGGAAGTATCTGTTAAATTAAACATCAATCAGCATGTTGAGTTATTGGGCGTATATGATGTATTCGGACAGAAATTAACTATAGATTATAGAAAAAATGAGAATAATGAACTAATGCGTTTTTTGGATTTTAGTTATTATCCAAATGGGATTTATTATATCCATTTTGGCTTGCTAAATAAAAATAAAATAGTAAAAGTTATTGTTTTAAAATGATAAGTATTGATTTCTAACTCATTATAAATACCAATAATTAACTCCTGAATTTTTCAGGTTAGAATCTACCATGATGTTTAAAATAATGATCACCAACAAGCGAAAATACAGCTTGAGAAGTATGTTAGAGAAAAGGCAAAATCGGATACAATTAGCATTTTGAATGCGTGCGTTCAACTGGTAAATGCGGAGGTTGTTGATTCTATTTCTCAACTTTATAACAAAAAACGAATGAAAGCCTGAAGGAATATTTACTTAATGTGAACGACTCCACTGAAATATCAGTTTATCTCTCAAAGCCAGAAGTGCCTAAAAATATTGCAAGTAAACCTGTATTTGAAGTAAAATATGGAATAAAGGAGGAACGGATTGAATAATTTCTGAATTTTTATTAGAAATTGAAATAGATAGTTAAATACACCTTTTTTTTTAGATTCAATATCAGACAAATATCATGTTTGGATTTGACTCATTGATATCTTATGTAATAAAATAGATAATATCCTCTTTTTCAAATCTTAATTTAAGCTAACTTTAAATTATTAAACAAAATATCATATATCACATGTATAGAAAGTTAATCTGGAAAATCACTGCGCTTGCTTTTTTTTATTTTTTAGTTCACAGTTCTATTCAAGCCCAGTCAAATATTTACAAATTACATTCTTTGTTTATGTATAATTTTACAAAACATGTACAATGGGATGACACAGGAAGTAATTTTACCATTGGCGTTTTTGGCAGTCAAAATGCCTTGAAGGTGGTTAAAGCTAGTTTTGCTGGCAAAAAGGTTTCGGGAAAGGAAATTAGAGTTATCAATATAGCCGGTATTGGAGACGCAAATGCATGCCAATTGATTTACACACCCAAGTCAAATAAAAATAAAATCCTCAATATTTTTGACGATACAGATAAAAACAATAGACTTTTTGTATCTGAAGATGACCTTGTCACAAAGGGTTTCCCTATAAGTTTTATAATAACCGGCTCAAAACTAGGATTTAAGGTAAGCAAAAAAAACTTGGCAAATTGTGGTTTAAAGATGAGTTCTTCCTTGCTTTCGCTTGCTGATGTTGTTGATTAATAATTTTTCCTACTACAGAATATATTTTTCAATTAGGTAAGGTTTTATCACAAATGGTATCTATATGATTAAAATGATAGAAACCAAATGTTAAGTTACCCAATATCATTGTTAAAACTGTTTCTTACCAGCCTAACAAATAATATTGAGTTTTTAGTTTCACCAATTACATCAAATTAAAAACCTCCTATCTGATAATTATTGTTAACCTTTTTAAATTGCCATTTTTCATCAAAAAAACAATTACGATATTTATCTTTCATTATTCCCAAGCAAGTCATGAGACCAGATATAATGAAGGCAGCGAAAATCAAGGCAGGAGGTTATTGTGCCTATCAAGAGCGAACCCAACAAAATGTTAGAGATAAACTATATAATTTGGGTTTATACAGTGATGAAGTTGAAGAAGTTTTATCGGAATTGATTACTGAAAATTTCGTAAATGAAGAGCGGTTTGCAAAATCATATGCAAGAGGAAAATTTACATTAAAAAAATGGGGGAAGCGAAAAATTGTCTTTGAGTTAAAGAAAAGAAATTTATCTCAGTACTGTATTGATCAGGCATTAAAAGAAATTTCTGATGAAGATTATGAAAAAGTAATTACCCGAATAGTTTTAAATAAACTTGACAATGTTGTGGAGATTGGAATTATTTCGAAAAATAAAATTGCAAATTACCTTATTCGAAAAGGATTTGAACCCGATATTGTTTGGACAATAATAAATACATATTCAATACCCAGTAAATAGATAGCGGTTTTAGCAAGCATAAGAATTTATCTTGATGAGGGTTGATTAACCGAAATTCTGTTCCTTTACTTTGTAATATTCTTCCATTAAATTTTCAACAACCTTTCTTACTGGCAAAATTTCGTGAACATACTCAATTGAAGGACCGGCACACCATACATTTTGATACGTATTACTAAATGCAGCTTTTCTTAAAGATCTCATCCCTTTATAAAAGGTCAGCATTTTAACCATTTTTTTAATTTTGCGATTTTTATTTAAATACTGTTCTATCAAATTTTGTTTTGTGCCTGTTTTCTGTACGTATGGTGTATTTATTACCGTACATGGAGACCCGCTCAATTTTGTTGTCATTACAATATCTTTTGAGGAAAACTGAATACAGGCCTTTTTATATTCAAGAGAGACAGGAGACTCTTCAGTAGCAATAAATGGGCTGCCCATTGATATTCCACAAGCACCCTCTGCAAGTTTTTCAGAAAGCTGTTTGCCATTTCCAACTCCCCCTGCTGATATAATTGGAACATCTGTAACTGACTGAATTCGGGTGATAAGATCAGCACTACTCAAGTTTCCGGCATGTCCTCCGGCATCTCTATTTACAGCTATCAAAGCATCTGGATTATACCTGGATACTTTTTCGCCATATATTTCATCAACAACATCACAAAAAACTAATATTCCCTTTTCATGACAATCTCTAATTATTTTGGAAGGATTACCCAAAGAGGTGATCACATAATCAACATTGAACTTCAAACAAGAATTTAATTGATCAGTAAGACGAATATTTGATTTATTGGCAATGAGATTTATACCAAATGGCCCAATAGATTTCTCCTTTAATTTTTCTAAAGCTTTTCTAAATTCTTTGTCAGTTCTATAATTCAAAGCCGGAATCGCACCTGTAATGCCTGATTTTGCAGCTTCTACAACCATATTTACATCAGAAACTAAAAACATTGGAGCAAGAATTATTGGATATCTAATGCCTAGTAATTCTGAAAGAGGAGTTTTTAATTGAGGTAGATGAGACAATGTTTTATTTTATATTTTGCCGTTTATGTTTTGTCGGTTGCCACGGTTGAGCAGGAGGTCTTGCGCAAGAAATGGCAAAGGATAGTAGGAGAATTATTATTATTAACTTTTTCATAAAAAGTTGATCAAAAGATAAATTGAAGAAATTATTGCGCCCAATTTACTAACTTAATATTAATTAAATGGACTTCAGTCTAATTAACGATCAGTTTGTCAATTTCATTGCCGGTAGGGTGTATTCATGAAAAAAATTATTTTATACCAAATCCATTTACAGATTCATCAAAATTGTATTTACTGATACTCTCTTTTTATAATTTTCATTGTAAAAAACATACTTAATTTTTCCATTTTGGTTAATAATATATGTTGCCGGCACAGGTAAATTTGCTCCATTAGCACCATTGAATTCATCTAACTTTATTCCCCAAATTTTGAAGTTGGTATTTTTACTTTTGCTAACTTTATAATTTACCTTATAGGCCTTCATGATATTCATTTCAACATCAGAAATTATCCGAATAGTATTATTAATTTTACTTGACGTTTCATCTACAAATTCCAAAATCTCAGGTGTTACAGCTACTACTGAAGCTCCTTTTTCTATGATCAACCCTAAAGAATCGCTCAATTCTTCCAACTGCCTACTGCAATATTTACACCAATGCCCTCTATAAAACATGAGTACGACCGGTCCCTTTTTTAGTTGATCTTCCAGAATATAAAGCTTATTGAATTGATCGATTGCCTTAATATCTGGAGCATTTTCTCCTACAGATAGTCCGTGCGGTATCTCTCCCTTCTGGGTAAAAGACAACATTAGGAACATTATACAAGAGTAAAATAAAATTGGTTTAGCGATTGGCATAATTTGAATTATTTTTAAGGGCAAAGTTCATTAAATAAAAATAAATCACCTGTCGCAATTGTGACAGTTACTATTTCTCATATTTACAAAAACATTCAATCAAATAATTTCATCGTTTTGTAATTTAAGTATCTTACAATTTCGAAGTATAAAATTGTTAATTATAAACGGATAAAAATTATTTGACCTATTAAAATTAGATTTTACGATAAGAATAATGGCCAAAACTAAAACTTCCTTTTTCTGTCAGAATTGCGGGGCGCAATCCCCAAAGTGGGTAGGGAAATGTCATGCTTGCAATGAGTGGAATACTTTCGTTGAAGAGGTATTGATTCCTAAAAATAATCAGGAAGATTGGATCGAAAAGAAACCAAAAAATGGTGCAGTATCTAAGCCTGTCCTTTTAGAAGATATTAAATTTAATAAGGAACAGCGATTAAATACAAATGATAAAGAACTTGATAGAGTCCTGGGCGGAGGATTAGTTAGGGGTTCGTTGGTCCTTATTGGTGGAGAACCGGGGATAGGAAAATCAACACTGATGTTGCAAATAGCTCTTGGGATAGATTCGACCAAAATATTATACGTCTCTGGCGAAGAAAGCAATCAGCAGATAAAAATGCGCGCGCAAAGAATTGGAGTGCAATCGCAAGCTCTATTTATCCTCACCGAGACAAACCTTAGTGCCATTTTCAATCAAATAAAATCTTTAAAACCATCCATTTTAATTATTGATTCTATTCAAACAATGTCTACGGACAAAATTGAGGCTGCCCCGGGGAGTGTATCGCAAGTTCGTCAGTGTGCAAGTGAATTGATGAAATTTGCAAAAACGACAGATACTCCAGTATTTTTAATTGGGCATATTACTAAAGAAGGAGCCTTGGCCGGACCAAAAATCTTAGAGCATATGGTAGATACTGTGATTCAATTTGAAGGAGACCGACACTTGAGCTACAGAATATTACGTACTACAAAAAACAGGTTTGGATCAACTTCAGAACTTGGTATTTATGAAATGCAAAACAATGGCTTAAGGCAAGTTTCTAACCCTTCAGAAATTCTCATTTCTCAAAGAGAAAGTGATTTGAGTGGTATTACAATTGGTGCATCGTTGGAAGGAAACCGCCCACTATTAATCGAAATTCAATCGTTAGTTTCATCGGCAGCTTATGGCACACCACAACGTAGCTCTACGGGTTTCGATTCTAAAAGGTTAAATATGTTATTGGCCGTCCTGGAAAAAAGAGGTGGTTTTAAACTTGGCACACAAGATGTATTCCTAAATATTGCCGGTGGGTTGCGCATTGATGATCCGGCAATCGATTTTGCAGTGGCAGTTTCACTTATTTCTTCATTGGAAAGCACGCCTATTCCAAAAAAAATATGCTTTGCCGCCGAAATAGGTTTGTCAGGAGAAATTCGCGCCGTCAATCGAGTAGAAAATAGGATTATGGAGGCTGAAAAACTTGGATTTGAACAGATATATATATCTGAATATAATTCAAAAGGATTAGACCTTTCAAGAATAAATATGGAGGTAAAAATGTTTACCAAACTTGATATTGCTCTCTCATCAATAATACACTAAAAATGCAAATTAAAGTTCCACATACGCTTGTGCTCCTTTTTGGTATAATGGTGTTTGCTTTGTTATTGACGTATTTTCTCCCACAAGGGAAGTTTGAAACCATGGAAAATGAACATGGCCAGACAGTGATAATTCCAAATAGTTATGAGAAATTTTCGGAGCATACTTATTTAAGCATTTGGAGTTTGTTTTCTGTATTACCAAGGGCATTTGCCGATAGTCAAGGAATTATATTTTTTATTTTTATAATTGGAGGTGCTTTATCTGTAATAAAATCAACAGGGGTAATTGACGCATTTCTTGGTAAAATGCTTAAGAAATTTGGCAAACAACCACAACTCTTGATTGCGGGATCAATGTTTGTCTTTGCTGTTGGATCAAGCACACTAGGTATGGCAGAGGAATATCTTCCATTTATTTCTGTACTAATTGCTCTTTGCCTTGGTATGAAAATGGATGCATTATCGGCAGTAGGAATTATGGTTGTTGGATATGGTGTTGGATATGGTGTAGCAGCAATCAATCCCTTTACCGTAATGATTGCGCAAGATATTGCTGAGATACCACCTACATCCGGTATGTGGTATAGAATTATATTGTTCATTCCTTTTTTCATGCTGGGTTGGTACCATGTTCAGAAATACGCACTGGATGTAAGGCAAGATTCTTCTAAAAGTCTAATGACCAAGGTTGATAATAAACCAATCCAAAATGAAAAATTGAATCTGGACCTTACTAAAATGCATTTAGTCATTTTGATTATCACATTATTCGCATTGGGTTTAATTACTTATGGAATTTCAGCCTGGAATTGGTATCTGACAGAACTTGGGGCTGTTTTTTTTGGTTTGACTGTTTTAGTAGTAATTGTAAACAGGATAAACCCCAGCAAAGCTGCAACAATATTCGGAGTTGGAGCCAGTGAGTTAACTTTAACAGCGTTAATGATAGGTTTTGCCAGATCGATTGCCTTGATTTTAGAAGATGGTCACGTCATGCATACAGTTATAAATGGGTTGTCCATTCCATTGCAAAAAACAGGACCTGAAACTGCTGCGGTAGGTATGTATATTATTCAGAGTACTATGAACCTGTTTGTCCCTTCGGGAAGTGGACAAGCATATGTGACAATGCCACTTATGACACCAATCGCTGATCTGACAGGGTTATCAAGGCAAATTGCTGTATTGGCCTATCAATTTGGCGATGGTTTTACAAATATGCTTGTTCCTACAAATGCTGTTTTGATGGGAATAATTGGTATTGCAGGTGTCCCATATGATAAATGGTTTAAATTTATAATTCCACTTATGATTAAATTTTGGGTTATGGGTTCGATTGCTTTAATTGTAGCTGTTTGGATTGGATATTAGCTGATCATTCCATATGAACTTAACCTACTAATACTACAATTCGTTAAAACAAATTATTTAAATATCAGAACCAAATGCTCCATTGTACACTAATTACAATTCACAACTTAAAATAGTACAATTCTTCTTTTGGCATTTGCGAAATTATTTATGTACTTTCGGGTAAAATCAAAATTAATACTAATAAAATTGACTAAAATGAAAAACCTAGCACTGATTCTTGCAATAACCTTTTGTGTTTCAGCCGTAAATGTAGCCACAGCACAACTTACAAAAAAAGAAAAAAAAGAATGGAAGAAGAAACTTAAAAAAACTTCGCCTGAGCAATTTAAAAGGATGTATGATGAGAACTCGTCATTAAAATCTGAAGTAAGTAGCATTCAGGGTCAACTATCAAGTCTTCAGTCATCTATGGGAACGAAAGATGCAAAAATTGCCGAATTAACGGAACAAAATAGAAAGATGGAAGCACAGGTAAATGCTGCAAGAAAAGCAATTGCAAAAGCTAAACAAGAATCTGCATCTCAGCCAGCTGGATCTACTATATCTGATGATGGTGTAGTTTTCAAAGTCCAGATAGGAGCATTCAGAAACAAGGATTTGTCAAAATACTTTGAAAACAATGATAATTTCGGTGGTGAAACTGATGCCGATGGTGTTCAAAAAATTACCTTGGGTAAATTTAAAGATTATTGGGAAGCTGATACATTTAAAAAGTATTTGAGAGAAATGGGAGTAAACGATGCATGGATTGTACCTTACAAGGATGGTACAAGAGTTCCAATGAAAGACGTACTCGAAGGAGTAGTGCAATAAAAAGATTTCAAATCAGGGAATAAAAAAAGGGTCGATATCGACCCTTTTTTATTATCCTGATTTACCTTATTAATATTATTTTTTTACCATTTCCACTAATTCATCTTCGATGTTCCAATCTTTTGCCAATTTGAGCATGGCAGTCGCTTCCATTTCAGTGATATAGCCCTTTTGGTTATTAGCTCTCCAAACCATGTCAAGGTAGCTCAATCTCTTATCCTTATCTAATCTTCCAATTATCTTATTCAAATATTCCCGAGCTCTTTCAAAAGCAGAAATGTAGTCATTAGCAATAAATTCATTTGCCCATTTGAGTTCCTCTTCTGCATTATATTTTTTGGCAGTTTCATCAAGGATTTTTTGTTCATCCTCATCCAATCCATGATAATGGAATATTACAGATTTTAATAATAAAAATGCCCTTTTTTCCTCACTAGTCATCACTAGATATTTAAGTCAATACAAATATATAAGAAATAGACATTTATGAACTATAATATCAAAAGTTCTTGAATTTGTTAAAATTTATTGCAAGAAATTCCAATTAAATTGATGATTTGAATTGTAGTTCATAATACTCTATTGATCAACTTTTTATATCTTTTTCAATTGCAGTAATTTTAGCGTAAATGTTATACAAATACCTATTTATGATTTCAATTCTAACCTATAAATGAGACATTTTGAAATGATTCATTTTACCTAAAATAACTTAATTCAACTTATAAAAACTTAATGTGTAAATGGGTATAAAATAATGTTTTGAACTTTCTATTTGGGGATGACTTTTTTACCCCGAAAAGAATAGAAAATTGTCAAACTAATAAGTGGTTTTTTTTAATAACCGTCACCTAAATAGAGAAATCTATCATCCATTTGTAAACAATCTGAGATAGATATTTTAGTCAATTGCAAAATGTGCCGATCTTGTTGATTCAGTTTTAATTTGGTATTTTTATAATAGCTCCAATATAATCCACCATTAAATACTCTCCCATGGAAAAAAGAAGACAATTTATTAAACGGATGTCGGGTATCACTGCTGGAATTATTTTACCTGTCCAACAAATTACTTTAACTAAAGGTGCTTTATCAGACAAATGGGGACAATTACTACCAACGCGTAAATTAGGGATAACAAACAAAGAAGTTACTATGCTTGGTGTTGGAGGATATCACATTAGTTGGCCACCAGAAAAAACAGCGCAGGCTATTATTGAGACTGCAATTGAAGGTGGTGTTCGTTTCTTTGATACTGCCGAATCTTATGGCCCGCACACTAGCGAAATAAGATATGGAAAATACCTTACACCGAAATATCGTAACGAGATTTTCTTAATGACAAAGTCCACAGCCCGAGATGCCAAAAAAATGCGTAAACATCTTGAAGGCTCTCTGAAACGTATGAATACAGATTATCTGGATCTTTGGCAAGTACATTCAGTAAGAGATAAGAATGATGTTGATAGTAGAATGGCAAATGGCGTATTTGATGTAGTGATGAAAGCTAAAGAAGAAGGGAAGGTAAAACATGTTGGTTTTACTGGCCACAGAGACCCAAAAGCAAATTTAAGGGTAATGGAAATAACTTCCGACAAGCCAATTTTTGAAACCATACAAATGCCAATAAATGTTATGGATGCGCATCTTGACCATTTTATTAATACTGTTTTACCAGTGGCGATGAAATCTAATTTGGGAATTTTAGCCATGAAGACACTGTCTGATGGAAGATTTTTTAGCAATAAAATACAAAAGGATAATGTGGTTTGGGAAACAGAAAATCCCGCTATTCCAAATCGGATATCCATAAAGGAGGCGCTTTATTTCGTATGGTCTCTTCCCGTCAGTGTAATAATTACTGGGGCAGAAAGTGTGGCATTTATGCAAGAAAAAATTGATTTCGCCCGGGAATTCAGCAGCTTTACGAAATCACAGCGAGAAAAGTTAATAACCAAAGTTAGCGATTTGGCAAATGAAGGTCGTGTAGAGTACTATAAAAAAATTAGTTAGCGTCTATCCTTAAACTCTATTCAATCAATTTCGGCTTAATGTTAACTTAATATCATCCAATAACAATAAATGTAATTCTTGATTAGAAAATTCTTTAATCGCATAGGGCAACCCTTGCTTATCTCCTGAATCTATAAATCGAAGGATTGAGTCTTCCAATTTCCAGTTTAGAGTATTCACTAATGTATCGCTTGAAAAAATGCATCCCTCAAATCCATATGCAGTAATTGTCACCTTCCCATCTTCTTCAAATTTAATCTGCCCATTCATATTTAAGTTTTCTTCTTTCATTTCAGGTAAACTTTCTTCAGGTTTAGTTTCCCAATGAGCATTCCAATTACCAATAATTTGTTCACTTTTACTTTTCTTAGAATTACATCCAATTTTAAAAAATACGATCAGAAAAAACAGTGGCAACATTAGATTAAATAGATTTCTCATCCTCATTTTTTAAAACATTTATTGAAAGAATATAAAATAGGTTGCGTACAGCATCAATATTAAATAGCAATTTTCTTTAAAATATTGTTAAATGTAATTATTAAATAATTCAATTAAAAATCATCTTAGTCTTCTTAACCATCCGATTTATTGAATCATTATTAGCAGTATAATCTTTGACTTTATCCATGGAAATCCATGCAAAATCAATTGATTCATTATTCAGTTTTATTCTTTCCTTTTTGTCAGCTACCATCAAAAACCTTAGGTCATAGTGAAAATGATCCGGCACATTTGATCGAGCAGGTATCATATGGATATCCATATCAAATAATTTATTGCCAACTATTTTTATATTATTCAACCCTGTTTCCTCTCTTGCTTCTTTTAAAGCGACAGTAACAACGTTTTCATCTCCATCTGCATGACCTCCGGGTTGAAGCCATCGATTTAGCTTTTTATGTTTGAGTAATAATGTATGAGAACCAATATCATCAATAATCCAGACAGAGGCCGTAATATGACCAGTTAAAAGTGATCGATTGTAGCAATTTGGAAAATTGGCTAATAAAGATTTGAATCTGGGAATAAAGGATGCTTCAACATCAAATATAGTATCGTAACTTTCTAAAGCCTCAATTAAGTGAAGTTTATCCATAATAAAAAAAACAGCGATTGATAGTATCGCTGTCTTAGTTAGTTTTAAAATTGTAAAAACGTTTCTATTAACTACCTAATGCCTCTGCTCCACTTACAATTTCGAGAATTTCATTTGTTATGGCAGCCTGTCTTGATCTGTTATAAACCAATTTGAGGTCTTTGAGCAATTCTCCAGCATTTTCTGTTGCCTGATCCATGGCAGTCATCCTTGCCCCATGTTCAGATGCATTGGATTCCAATATTGCTTTGTACAATTGAACTTTTAATGTCCTAGGAATCATTTCCTTAATGATGAAATTTACCGATGGCTCAAAAATGTAATCTGTCGAATTTTCAACGTCATCATCACTTTCGTCATTTACTATTGGCAAGAATTGCTCAACTCTAAGAATTTGAGTAGCAACATTTTTAAATTCATTATAGACTAATTCAACAGTATCAAAATCTTCATTTAAAAATCCGGTCATTGCAAAATCTGCAACTTCTTTAACATTTTCAAATGATAATTTGCTAAATATTCCATGGTAATTATCAATAACCTGATACCCTTTTTTCGAGAAATAATCATGAGCTTTACCGCCAATTGGAAGTATCCAAAGATTATTGTTTTTCTCTTGTACGGGATATTTTTCAGCAATCAAATTTAATCCTGATTTGATAGAATTGGTATTAAAGGCACCGCATAAACCTCTGTCCGACGTTATCACAATGACCAATACTTTTTCAACATTCTCCCTTTGGATACTATACTCACTTTGGTTTTCACCCTCAATATTGGCAATTGCATTACTCAATATTCCATAAAGTTTTTTAGCATAAGGCCTCATTTGAAGAATCCCATCCTGGGCTTTTCTCAATTTAGATGCCGCAACCATTTTCATAGCTTTTGTGATCTGTTGCGTTGACTTTACAGATTGAATACGTGTCCTAACTTCTTTTAAATTTGCCATTTAAGCAACTAATCAGTTTTTCTATAATTGTGCAGCAACTTCAAGTGCTACTTTTTTCATTGTACTCTGATTATTATCAGTGAGCTTTCCTAGCCTCAGTTCTTCGAGTACCTCTGGGTATTGAAGTTTAATTTCCTTGAGGTATGCTTCTTCAAAAGCTTTCATTTTATCAACATCTACATTATCCGTTAGTCCTCTTGTAGAAGCATAAATGATAGCTACTTGCTGTTCTACCGGCATTGGAGAAAATTGAGGTTGCTTCAATACTTCCTGATTTTTTCTACCCCTATCAATAATTCTTTTTGTGGCAGCATCCAGGTCAGATCCAAATTTAGAGAATGCTTCCAATTCACGAAATTGCGCCTGATCAAGCTTTAGCGTGCCGGCAATTTTTTTCATGGTTTTAATTTGCGCATTTCCTCCAACTCTGGATACTGAAATACCAACATTAATTGCTGGTCTTATTCCAGAATTAAAAAGATTGGTTTCCAAAAATATTTGTCCATCAGTTATCGATATTACGTTTGTTGGAATATAAGCTGAAACATCTCCTGCTTGAGTTTCAATAATCGGAAGTGCTGTCAACGAACCACCTCCTTTTATCATTCCTTTTAATGAATCTGGTAAATCATTCATTTTCTGCGCAATCTCATCGTTACCATTAATTTTTGCAGCTCTTTCTAATAATCTCGAATGCAAATAGAAAACATCACCTGGATAAGCTTCACGCCCAGGAGGTCTCCTCAATAATAATGATACTTGACGATAGGCAACAGCCTGCTTTGAAAGATCATCGTAAATAACTAAAGCTGGTCTTCCTGTGTCTCTAAAAAATTCTCCAATAGTTGCGCCGGTAAACGGTGCAAAAAATTGCATCGGAGCCGGATCTGCTGCAGAAGCAGAAACTATTATTGTGTATTCCATTGCTCCACCTTTTTCCAAAGCTGCAACAACTTGTTTTACAGTAGATGCTTTTTGTCCAATCGCTACATAAATACAAAAAACTGGCTCTCCTCTTTCATAAAATTCTTTTTGATTTATTATTGTATCAATAGCAATTGCACTTTTACCGGTTTGTCTATCACCAATAATCAACTCCCTTTGTCCCCTTCCTATGGGAATCATAGAATCTATTGCCTTTAATCCAGTCTGAAGAGGTTCTGTTACTGGTTCTCTGTATATTACCCCAGGTGCCTTACGCTCCAATGGCATTTCATATAACTTTCCTTCAATAGGTCCTTTGCCATCAATTGGGTTTCCCAAGGTATCGACTACACGACCTACCATCCCCTCTCCAACTTTTACAGAAGCAATAGATTTAGATCTTTTTACATTATCACCTTCTTTTATTTTTTCAGAATCTCCAAAAAGTACGGCGCCAACGTTGTCTTCTTCAAGGTTCAAAACAAGGGCGGTAGTGCCATTATCAAACTCCAGCAGCTCACCTGATTGGGCATTTGATAATCCATAAATTCTTGCTACGCCATCTCCTACTTGCAAGACGGTACCTACTTCTTCTAGTTCTGCTTCTGTTTTGAAATTTGAAAGTTCCTCTCTCAATATCGCCGAAACTTCATCTGGTCTTATATCAGCCATAATTTATTTTAATACTTAATTTTACTTTATATTATTGACGGTTTTTAAACTCCCGTCTTAGGTTATTCAATTTATTCTTTACTGAGTCATCAATTTGGTTATCTCCAATCCTGAGCAAATATCCTCCTAAGAGTGATTCATCTACTTTGGTCTCTAACTCCACTTTTTTTCCAGTAGCTTTTAAAATGATATTTTCGAAATCACTTTTTATCTCTGATGAGATTTCAATTGCTGTAGAAACATTAGCTCTTACTATTCCTTTATAATCGTGATATAAATCGACAAAAACCCGACAACATTCCTTCAAAATTTGGGCTCTGTTTTTCCTACATATTAAACTGAAAAAATCCAACGTGAGTTTGTTCAGATGTTTTTCAAATATTTTGTTTAATACCTTCAATTTATAATCATACCTGATGATAGGATTTTTGAGTAAAATAATCAATTTATTGTTCTCACTCAATACTTGCTCAACAAGGACCATATCTTTATAAATATGATCTACTTTTTTCTGTTCAATTGCCAAATCAAAAACTGACTTAGCATACCTTGAAGCAACTCTAAATTCGGACATTTAATTAAGCTTTATGTCTTTCATGTAAACCTTAATCAATTCTTGCTGAGACTTGTCATTGGAGAGATTCGTCTTGAGAAGCTTTTCACTTATCTGAAGTGAAAGATCAGCTACCTGATCTTTAATCTGCCTTAGTGCATCATTTTTTTCATTTTCGATAGATGCCTTAGCTTCTTCGATCATTTTGTCTCCAATTATCTTGGCATCATCTTTAGCTTTTTCCTTTATCTCATTAGAAATTTTAGCCGCCTCATTTAGCATATTATCTCGTTCCTTTTTTGCCTCTGCAATCAATTTTTCATTGTCAGATTTAAGGTTGGCCATTTCTGCTTTTGCATTTTCCGCAGCTTTTAGTGCTTCGTCAATAGAATCTTCTCTTGTCTTGAGAGCACCAAGAATTGGTTTCCAGGCAAATTTTCCTAGAACGTATAGTACAACCAGGAAAATAATAGTTTGCCAAAATATCAGTCCAAATGCAGGAGTTAACAAATCCATAATCTTAGTTTTTTTGAAATTTTAAAAAATCCGGCTTAGGCCTAATGCCAAAAGCCGGATTGAAATTTTTCGGATAATTATGAGGTTGCGATAATCAAACAAATAATAACACCGAACAGAGCAACACCTTCAATAAGGGCTGCCGAAATGATCATTGCGGTTTGGATTTTTCCCGTGGCTTCTGGTTGTCTTGCGATAGCTTCCATCGCTGATCCACCAATTTTACCAATACCTAAGCCAGCGCCTAATGCGACAATTCCTGCTCCGATACCAGCACCCATTAAGGCCAAACCTTCTGCTGCTAACAATAAAATACTTGATAACATAAATAATAAAATTTAAAAATTAAATATAATTAAACTAGGCTGGAACTTTCTCCAGCTTTTCCTTGTGTTCTTCATGTTCGTGCTCTGCGACTGCCATACCAAAGTAAATCGCAGAGAGAAGTGTAAAAACAAATGCTTGAATAAAAACTACCAATAACTCAACCATATTCATAAACAGGCCAAATATCACACTTATCGGTCCAACATAAACACTTTCAAATATAAATACCAGTGCGATTAAACTCATTATGATAATGTGTCCGGCAGTTATGTTAGCAAAAAGCCTCACCATCAACGAAAATGGCTTGGTTAAAATACCAATAAACTCCACCAAAGGCATTAAAGGAACAGGGATCTTTAACCACCATGGCACGCCAGGTGTATTGAAAATGTGCTTCCAATAACTTTTATTGCCGCTAAATGTTGTTATTACAAAAGTGAACATGGCAAGCGTCATGGTTACAGCGATATTACCAGTAAGGTTTGCTGCACCGGGTAATAAACCAAGTAGATTATTGAACCATATAAAAAAGAATACAGTCAACAAATAAGGCATAAACCTTCTATAATGTTTCTCTCCAATATTAGGAATAGCTATTTCGTCCCTAATAAATAATATAATTGGCTCGAACATTGACTGGGCTCCTTTTGGTGCTTTCAAAGGATATTGCTTATACCTTTTTGCAATTGATAAGAATACCCAAAGTAAAATAATAACACCTAAAAATAGAGAGGCTACATTTTTAGTGATGGAAATATCATAAAATATTCTTGATTCGTCTTTGGCTTGCAAATGCCCATGGCTATCGAAGTAGATACCATCTTTTTCAATTTTTTTGTGATGTTCATCAACAAAATCAGAAGACATAAAAAAAAGAAGACCATGACCCTTTTCGTATAGAATTACAGGTAAAGGTATGGAAATATGTGTCTGCCCAATTGTTGCAAAATGCCACTCATGAGAATCTTGCACGTGGTGCATAATAAATCCTGTTTTACTTCCTCCTTCTTCTGAAGCTCCAAAACTTGGCAACGTATAAAAAAATACAATTAACACACTGAAAATTAATGCCTTAAAAATTATATTACTAAAATACTTATCCATTTTCGATGCCATTCTTGAAATGATGGCGCAAGTTAGTCAATATACCACGTATTTCAAACCCAACAAATAACAAATACAGTATCGAAAAATTTACTGCAAAATTGAATACATTTATTCTGTCTACAAGGATAAAAATGGCAGCAAAAGCTATTGACAGAAATAGCCTTCCGACTATAATACCTAAAAAGCTTGTAAAGATATTTTTAGATTTATTTTTCGTTACTCTTTCGATGATCATAAGCGATGTCAGATTCAATAGAAGAAAGAATAGCAACAAAATCCAGATCATGTGATACACATATTCAGGCATAGTATAACGAAAAACGAGTATGCCTAGTGAAACGAAAAGCGAAAATATATACAATTCCTTGTGAGGAATCTTGTTGAAAAGTGTATTCAATCTTTTGGAAGACTTTTAATTAAGGAATAAAACGAAAGTGACATAAATACCAATATTAGAATAATAGTAAAAATAGGTAACGTGAGATCAAGCCAATTATCTATTTTTCCGCCCAGCCAGTATCCCAATAAAATGAGGGCTGCCATTTGAAAGCCCATGCCAGAATATTTTACATATTCACTAAATTGGTTTTGACTCCGGGGCACCTGGTTTTTTGGTTTCAAATGGTTTGGTTTGTCCATTGGTTCCGATTTTTATTTCTTTTTGAGATACGCCCATTTTACAACCTCCATTAAATGTTGCACCTGATTCAACAATCAATTTGTTAGTTACAATATCACCATTGATGATTGCTGATGGTCTCAGAATCAACTGGTCAGAAACTTCTACTATACCACTAACTTCTCCAGAAATTTCAGCATTTTGAGCTATAATATTTCCTTCTACAAGTGATGATTGGCCTAATGCAATTTTAGATTTACTTTTTACGCTTCCTTTAACTTTTCCTTCAATTCTAATATTACCGAATGTTTCAATATTACCTTCCACCATTGTTCCTTTTCCAATAATATTGCTCGAGTTACTAGCGTCTTGGGCTGCCATATTTTCTTGCTTATTTTTAAACATTGCTATTTACATTTTAAAACGAAATAAATTCTTCGGGATCAACAGGATTACCATTGTACCACATTTCAAAATGAAGATGTGGACCGGTCGTAAATTCACCAGTGTTGCCAATAATGGCTATCACTTGTCCAGAACTAACAAAGTTACCAACTTTTTTTAACAAAGCCGAATTATGCTTATAGACTGATATGATATTATCTCTATGCTGGATAGTGATCACATTTCCCGATTCTTGTGTCCAATCTGCGAAAATTACAGTCCCATCAGCAACAGATTTTACAGGTTCATTACTTTTAGAAACGACATCAATTCCATAGTGCTCTTCTTTTATATTAAATTTTGTCGTCACCACTCCTCCAATTGGAGAATAAAAATACTGTTCTTCTAATTCTTGAGATATCGAATTGCTGACATTAATAAAAGTGAGCTCAGAAGCTTCAAAATCTTTTCTAAACTGAGAATCAATAGCAGGAAGTGGCTTAATGGACTTGTTTACCATACTATTATCAGCATTCAAAAATATGCTATCGTCTCCACTAATTTCACCAATCAACACCCTTTGAACATTTTTTATAAATTGATCTTTCATCCTCATTTGATTTTCAAGAGAATCAACATTATCAGCCAACCCCACCAGGTGTCTGTCCATAATTATCAGCTCATGCCTTGGGTCAAACCATTGGGACATTAATGTACTCGAAACGTACAAACTGCCTATCATTATTATGATTAAAAATGTAAATGTAATGAGAATCAACTTGGCATATGTAAAACTTATCGTAGTCTTCTCTGCAAAATTTTCCTCATTTCTTAAAATGAGTAAGTATCTGTTGGTAAGCCAGTTGGAAAGTGTTTTTCGGGATTTCACCTTAAATTTTGCCGTTTTGAAAGCACAAAAGTATATATTAAAATGCATATCAGATACTTTTATTGTATTAATTGTCATTATTTTTGCGTTTAATTATTTTCTCTGTTTTTCATGTTGAAGCCGCATATTCTAAATTTATTTTCAGCCTTTTTTTTGGCACTTCTATTTTTTATTGGAGGGTGCGCTTCCCACAAAAAAAATATATTCAGCAAAACCTTTCACAACACCACGGCGAGGTACAATGCCTACTACATAGCTAATGAGGATATTCGCGAAGTAGAAATGGCTATTGTTTCTAGCCACAAAAACAATTACAATAAAATATTAGGTGTATTCCATGACATCGACTCATCAACAATCAATGGCGTAAGAACTCAATTAGATGATGCTATTGTAAAGGCTTCACTCTCCATCCAACGGCACGAAAATAGTGACTGGGTTTACCCAAGCTATTTTTTAGTGGGCAAGGCAAGATACTATGGTGGAGATTTTGTGAATGCCATCGAAACATTCAAATACATCAACAAGCATAGTGAAAATAAAGATATCAGGCATCAATCGCTTATCGCTTTGATGCGATCATTTATTGATTACGATGAACACAACAATGCCGTTGCAGTTGCAGATTATTTGAGAAAAGAAAACTTGAATAAAGAAAATATGCGTGACTTTTTACTCACTAAAACTTATCTTTTTCAGATTAGAGAAGATTACGATAATATGGTTCGAAATCTGAGTCAAGCAGTAGAAATCGAAACAAAAAAACAAAAGAAAGCCAGGTATTATTTTATTCTTGGTCAGGTATATCAGCATTTAGGATTTGAAGGGGAGGCATATAATAATTATAAAAAGTGCCTGAAAAGTAATCCTGACTATGAATTGTCTTTTTATTCTAAGCTCAATCTTGCCAGAGTAACTAAGCTTGATCAAAAAGTTGACCTAAAGAAAATCAGAGGCTATTTCAAAAAACTATTAAAGGATGACAAAAACAGAGATTTTGTTGACAGAATTTATTACGAAATGGCAATTTTTGAAATAAAGCACAATGACCCTGATATGGCAATTGAGTATTTGAAATCCTCTTTGGAAGCGAGTAATAACAATCCTCTGCAACAAGGTTACTCTTATTTGAAACTCGGAGAACTCTATTACGACCTTTACAAAAATTATGAACTTGCGCAGGCTTATTATGATAGCACAGTATCTGTTTTACCCAAAGATGAAGAGCGATTCGAGGAAATTAAACTAAGATCGGAAATCCTTACAGATTTTGTGGAGCAACACCAAATTATACATTTGCAGGATAGCCTGCTTGCACTTTCGGAAATGGACCAAGATAAGCTACAACAATTATTAGATGGGGTAGTTGCGGAAGAAGAACGTCTAGAAAAACAGCGAAATAAGGAGACAAGAAAATTGAAGAGACAAACAACCTCTGCTGGTAGCGGGACAATGCCTGGAGGAGCTTATGCCAACCCATTTGGTATTGATGCAAGTTCTCCCTCTGAAGGTGGAGATTGGTATTTTTACAATCTTTCTAATATTTCTACAGGTAGAACACAGTTTTTAAGCAAATGGGGAAATAGATCTTTGGAAGACAATTGGAGAGTCTCTCAAAAAAGATCTTCTGGGTTTTCTGAAGAAAATGTAGTTGAAACTCAAGATACAACAAAGTTGCCTAAGATCGATGAGCAGGAAATACTGCCAGAAACAGAAGATAGAACTGTGGCACTTGCAGCAAACATTCCTTTTTCCGACGAAGCCAAGGAACAATCGCTAAAGAAAATTGAAGACGCATATTTTAAGCTGGGTGGAATATATAATTTCCAATTAAACGAAGAAATAAATGCTATCGAAACATTCGAAAAGTTATTAGAAAGATTTCCTGGATCAGCATATGAACCGGAGACACTTTATCTTTTATATCTTATTTGTAAATCCTCCGATGGACCAAAATCTGAAGGCTATAAACAAAAACTAATTGAAAAATATCCCACGAGTATATTTGCCAAGCTTGCCATTAACCCAAACTACAAAGAAGAAAGCAACGAAACCGCTCAGCGCTTAGAAAGGCTCTATAAAATAGCATACGAATATTATATTCAGCAGGAGTTTAATCAGGCAAGATTATTGGTAAGTCGCGGGCTACAGCAATATCCCGACAATGAATTTAGTGACAAACTTAAAATTCTGGGAATACTTATCGATGGCAAAATCGAAGGGCAATATAAATACCAATACGAACTGCAACAGTTTATTGAAAATAATCCAGACAGTGAATATTTCGAATATGCCAATAATTTACTTGCTGTAAGCAAGGAATTTAAAAATAAGGAATTGCTTCGAGAAGGTGCCAAATATTTTACTTACTTCGATCAGCCACATTTCTTCATATTTGTGTATCCTAGTTTAGAGGGGTTCACGGAAATAATTCCTGCTACGATTGAGCAATTTATCGAAACAAAATATCCTGGTCAAAATCTAAAGACCGGGAATCTTTCTTTAAATGAGGGGTTTTCTATTGTCTTAATCAATAAATTCCAGACCAAAGAAAAAGCGATGAATTTTTACGAGGATTTTAATAAAAGTGATATCATGTTACCACAAAATGAGAATATCACTTTTGAAAAATTTGTAATTACGGAAGACAACTTCCAAATTCTTTATCAGACAAAGAAAACAATAGATTATATTAATTTTTTCAATAAAAATTATTTGTTGCAAGAAGACGAAAGCAATTAGTGAATGCGTAAAGCAATGTCGTTTAGTTAAGCCGACACGTCTTTGCGAGGCACAGCCTGTCCCGTTTTTTCGGGAAAGCAATCTCGTATTGGAGTCTTCAGGATTGAAATTGACAGACTGCCGCACCATGCCTTTGTCGGTAGGCAGTGACGAAAACAACATTGATAATCGTGTCATTATAAAGTCCATGTAATGCCAGCATCAATTTTGTTTTGTAGTTGTTTTAACAAGAGATGACATTAAGTTAGATTGCAAGAAAATTGAGGTTTGAATACCTCTGAGAATAAAAAAATTGACAAACCATAAATAATATGGCTAAAAATAAAAAAGATAACTTTTTCAAAAAGCTAATTAAATTAGCCTGGTTAGGTTTTTTTTCTATAACCATCTTGATTCTTATCGGAATTTTTTCAGTAAGAATTAACCTGTTCAATCTATTTGGAGATTTGCCAAGTTATAAATCCATGGAAAACCCAGAGGCCGAGAATGATTTGTCATCTGTACTATTTTCTGCCGATGGTGCAATTCTTGGGAAATACTTCAGATACAACAGAAATCAAGTTTCGTTCGATGATATATCTCCAAAGCTGGTTGAAGCATTACTGAGCACAGAAGACATTCGTTTTTACGACCATTCCGGGATTGATCCAAAGGGACTTTTACGTGCATTGATTGGGAAACTTACCTTTTCGTTTCGCGGTGGAGGGAGCACTATTACCATGCAGTTGGCCGAAAATATTTTTAGAACGATGACAGAAAATCAAGGGCATCTGTACAAAATAGATTTTTTAAGGCCCTTTGTTATTAAAATTAAGGAATGGATTATCTCTATCCAGTTGGAGAAATTCTTTACCAAAGATGAGATTATGGCCATGTATTTCAATACAATTTTCTTTGGCAGCAATTCATATGGAATAAATACGGCGGCATCTACTTTTTTCAATACAACTCCTGACAGCCTTAATTATCAACAAGCAGCTATGTTGGTTGGAATGCTAAATGCTCCTACAAGATTTAATCCTATTTCAAACCCAGACAATGCACTAAAGAAACGTACTGAGGTTTTATATAATCTTTTCAAATACGATTTTATTGATAGAATAGCGTTTGATTCTATTAAAGCACTTCCGCTTGGCGTAGAGTATGTCTCGCAAGATCACATTGGTGGGCCTGCTCCATATTTCCGGTCTGTGATCAAGCCCCATCTCATTGCCTGGTCAAAGGAAAATGGTTATGATTTATTTGAATCGGGATTGAGAATTTATACAACCATAGATAGTAGGTTACAAAAATATGCCGAAGATGCAGTATCCAAACATATGACTTTTCTCCAGGACCTTTTCATCACACATTGGAACGGAGATAAACCATGGCGCTACGAAGATGGCAGAGTAATAAAGGGATTTATTAAGAGTAAAATCAAGAAGACTAACCACTACAAACAACTCGTAGCAAGATATGGAAAAGGTGCAGATTCTATTGACATCGTTTTAAATACACCATACAAAATGAAGATTTTTTCCTGGCATGGTGAAATTGATACTTTGATGAGCCCCATGGATTCATTAGCTTATTATAAGAGCTTTTTGCAAACTGGCTTTATGTCAATGGATCCAAAAAATGGACAAATTAAGGCATGGGTTGGCGGGATAGATTTCAAGCATTTCAAATATGATCATGTGATGCAGGGCAGAAGGCAACCGGGCTCAACTTTCAAACCGTTCGTTTATACTGCCGCAATTGATCAGGGGTACTCACCCTGTTATACTATAGCAGATGCCCCTGTTACATTTTCTATGCCAGGACAGCAACCGCCTACTTACACACCAAAAAATTTCAATCTAAAATTTACTGGAGAAAAATATACTTTAAGGCGCGGCATGGCTGCCTCAAAAAATTCTATTACCGCTTTTGTGATGAAGGAGATGACCACCCCAGCAACAGTTGTGAAATATGCCAAGGAGCTTGGTGTTGAAAATCCCCTACAGGCCGTACCATCTCTATGTCTGGGTACTAGTGATGTCTCCGTCTATGAATTGGTAGGTGCCTACTCTGCTTTTGTCAATAAGGGGGTTTACACAAAACCTTACTTTATTACCAGAATAGAAGATAAACATGGCAATATCATCCAAGAATTTCCTCCACGCACCAGAGAAGTGTTGAGTGAGGAGACTGCTTTTCTTATGACATATATGCTCATGGGAGGTACAGAAGAAGAGGGTGGCACATCTCTTGGATTGAGCATTGAAGTAAGAGAAGGAAATGAAATAGGAGGAAAAACAGGCACTACCCAAAACGCATCAGATGGTTGGTACATTGGTTTAACCAAGGATTTGGTGAGCGGGGTTTGGACTGGAGGAGATGAACGAAGTATCCATTTCAAAAATTCGATTCTTGGGCAAGGAGCCAGAATGGCCAGACCAACATGGGATTATTATATGCAAAGTGTATATGCCGATTCTCTACTGGGCTATGAGAAAGGTCCTTTTCCAAGACCAATCAGGCCGCTTTCTGTAGAGATTGATTGTGCAAAATATCAAAATCCGGAATTATCTGAAATGGATTCTGTGGATATTGATCAAACCATTGACCGCTTAGATCAAGATAAAATATACTAAACTGAAGACTGAAGTCAGTAGATTATTCAGCTTCTTACATTACTCGATGGGCAATCTAAAAGGCTGAAAAGTAATTGAAATCCCATGATTTCTAAATATGAAAATCCCAAGATATACTGCCGATGAAGTAAAGAATATTCCCAAAAAGCCAGGGGTATATCGATTTCATAATAAAGATGCAGTTGTAATTTATGTTGGAAAAGCTAAGAATCTCAAATCAAGAGTCTCAAGCTATTTCAATAAATTGTCAGGGCAAAATAGAAAGACTCATAAGATGGTATCCGAAATATCATTTTTTGAGTTTACCATCGTCAATACTGAGTTTGACGCCTTATTGTTAGAAAACTCATTGATCAAAGAATACCAGCCAAAATATAATATCCTGCTCAAGGACGACAAAAGCTTTCCTTATATTACAATAGTAAATGAGCCTTTTCCAAGGGTTTTCAGCACAAGAAGGGTTGACCGCAAAAAAGGAAAATATTTTGGCCCCTACTCCAGCATTCCAGCTATGAATAATGTACTGGAGTTGATGCGCAATCTATATTATATCCGTACTTGTAATTTTAATCTATCGCAGAAAAATATTAAAGCCGGTAAATTTAAGGAATGCCTTGAATACCATATTGGAAAATGTAAGGCACCTTGCGTTGGACTGCAAACAGAAGATAATTATATGGCAGATATCAAGTTGGCAGAGGACATCTTCAAAGGAAACCTTGCCCCGGCTCGTGAATTTTTTAAAGATCAAATGTTAAAAGCCTCAGAGGCACTTGATTTTGAGCGCGCCAATTTGATGAAAGATAAATTGGAGTTGCT